>ERZ827126.1691-NODE-1691-length-18477-cov-4.571328_pt1 | contig 18477 bp, 18 predicted proteins | sample MGYA00519780_ERZ827126 | MGnify/ENA primary metagenome ERZ827126 (study PRJEB31778, sample SAMEA3449262) | human gut metagenome | biome: human gut; feature: human-associated habitat; material: faeces | place: United Kingdom | collected 2010/2012 ...
TTTATGCGTCCGTATGCACTTCGTATGCAGCCGTATGCACTAATTATGCACTTTTTGCCAAAGCCGAAAAGTCAATAAAGAGTAGGGCTGAGAGTACATGCAGAGAGCCGTATGCACTTTATGCACCTCTTTTGGGAGTTGGACCTTTTTCGGCCTTTTTCCTTTTAAGGGAAGTGCATACGGTGCATACGACTGCATACGGAAGTCGTTGGAATCGGGCCTTTGCCCTACTGTCCGTAGGCATTGGGACACTTCCTGCCCGTCAGAATCAAAAGTGCATACGGCGGTGCATACGGCTTTTCGGCCGAAAAGCCCCTATCGACCCCCTATTATCAGAACGCCGCGACTCGTTCGGCATGGCTTCGGAGCCGATGGACGGCATCCGCCCCTGTGGGCCGCTCCAAGGCCCCTTCCGCGGGCTTCCCGCCGTCCGCCGGATTGGAACGGTCCCGGCCGCCGAAGGGGCCTTGGAGCGCCGGACGCATAGCATGCGGACATGAACGAAGAACCAACGATCGCCGCCAGCCTCGCCGGGGAGAGCCCGGCGGCATTGGCGGACATCCACGACGAGAGCGCCCGCGACAACGGACTGCTCGCAAAGGCCAACGACATCATCGACGCCCTGCCATGGGGGCAGGCGTCCATCCTCAGACGCGCGTTCCGCGTCGCCTCCAAATACGGCGGCATGGACCCCGTCGAGGCGCAGGCCGTCAGCGGCCTCGTGCGCGACTCCTGTATCAGGGCCGCCATGGCCGCCTAGAGCGAAGAGAACGAAGGACGCCCCCGGCATCCAATCCATCGGATGTCGGGGGCGTCCTTCGTCCTCGCACGGGGCTACATCTCGCGGCGGCGCGAGGCTACGCCGACGCCGATGCCCAGCATGGCGAGCAGGGCGGCGATCGCGGCGGCGGGGCCCACGCCCTTGCCGGTGGAGGACAGGGCGGCCAGCGCCGCATCCGACTCCACATGCACCGTGTAGACGGTCCTGACGAGCCCGTCGGCGCTGGTGGCGGTCAGCGTGACCGTGCGCCCGTCCTTATGGACGGTGACGGACGTGCCGGTCGTCTTGTCGAACACCGGCGTGATGACGTACCGGTCGGCGTTGCCGACCTTGACGGTGTACTCCAGACGTTTCGGGTCGAAGCCGGACACAAGCCTTCCGTCGGCCTTGATGCCGGTCAGCTCCGCCTTGTGGGTCGCGGCCGTCAGATACGTGACGGTCACGTCGCGGACCGCGTAGGTCCGTCCGTCGGAGGCGAGCACGCCGATGGAGTAGGTCCAGGTCATGCCGCCCTTGCGGGCCGAGGTCACGTCGACCGTCTGCCCGTCATAGGACTCGTAGGCGAACGTGCCGCCCTCGGGGATGGTGACGGAGTCGCCGTCGGCCGGATGGTAGACGCCCTTGAGCGTGTAGCCCACCGACTTGAGCGTCGTGTTGTCCTCCGACGGGTTCGGATCCTTGGACACGAGCCCGGTCGGGTCGGACGGCTTGAACGCCTCGTCGGCCGTCGGCGTCGCATGGTCGCGGACCAGCGTCACCGAGTACGTGCGGCTCTCACCGTCCTTCGACACGGTCCACCACTGGGTCGTCGCGTACGCGGTCTGGCGGGAGTCCCCGGCGCGCACGTCCTGCCCGGCCTCGGGGACCGGGACGACCAGCACCCTCTCATCGGCGCCCGCGTGGATCGTGTAGTCGACCACGTCCTTGGAATAGCCCTTCAGGGCCTTTCCGTTGACGGTGAAGCCTTTCAGGGCCGCCTTGTCGTTGCCAACGACCTTCGGCGCCGACTGGAACGGCACGGTGACGCGCACGTGCCTGACGGCCCATCTGAAGGCGTCGCCGTCGCGCCTGATGTAGCGGATGGAGACGAGGATGACCTCCGTGCCGTCGGGCTTGACCGTGGATGTGGTCGACACGTCGGACACGCTGCCGCCCTTCTCCGCGGACACGGACCATTTCATGTCCAGCAGGGACCTTGGCTGGGCGGGCAGGACGATGGAGTCCGGCAGCTTGTCGACCGTGGTCGGCATGCCGGGCACGGAGACGGGCACCGTGGTGCCGTCCGCGGCCGTGTAGGACAGGGACAGTCCGATCGACGCGTCGTACGTGTAGGTCAGCTCGCCGGTGACGCGCACCTTGGAGCCGTGGGGGTCCTTGCCTTCGAACACGGCCGTGCGGCGCAGCTGGGTCTTGTCCGGCTTGCCGTCGACGCGGATCGGCGCGGTCTCCAATCCGGAGAGGGAGGTCCTGTCCAACGTCGAGCCGTCGGACAGGGTGATGCGGTCCGTGTCGTAGCCGGCCGGATCGTCCTTGGTGCCCAGGGTGCCGGCGTACGTGGCGCTCCAGACCCCGTCGTCGCCCTTGGAGAACACGGCGCCCCCGCCCGGTCCGCCGTCGGAGACGGTGGTCTCCGTCCCGTCGGCGTATTCGTAGGCGACCTTGAACGACGCCCGGGAGCCGGAGCCGGTCAGCGTGCCGGAGACGACGCCGACGCCCAGCTTTCCGGAGCCCTGGACGAACGATCCGCCGGCGGCCTTCAGGTCGACGGTCCTGCCGTCCGCGCCGACCGCCTTCACATCCTTGGGGGCGCCGTCCAGTGTGACGTGGCCGGTCCATTCGCCGTCCTCCCGCGTCAGGGTGGCGCCGTCCACGGTCCAGGAGGAGACCTCGAGGGCGTCGATGGCGTCGGAGATGGCATTCGCCCGGGCGTCAAGCTCCTTGCCCGTCGCCGAGCCCGAGTCGAATCCGTCGGTCAGAAGCGCGTCCAGTCTTCCATAGGAGTCCTCCGTGTAGTCCTGGGCCTTGAGGGCGCGGGCATTGGATGCGGCGCCGGAATACGCCTTCTCCTGATCGGACTTCCCGACAAGCGCCTTCTGCGCCCTGTCCAGCGCGGACGCGTCGGCCTTCTGCGTGTCCTCGTCCTTGTTCCGGTCCCTCCTGGCCTTGGCGTACGCATCGTCGAACGCGGACTTCTCGCCGGTCATGCCGGACCCGTAGGTCAGGCCGCGGGCGTTGAGGGCGTCCGCGGACGCGATGGCGTCCTTCAGGCTTTGGCCGGTCTCGTACTCCGGGGCGTCCATGGCCGTCCGAAGCGTGGCCGTGGCGTCGGCGTACCTGTCGTCTCCGGCCTTGTCGTCGGTGGCGGAGGCCACGTCGTTGCGGGCCGAGCCGACGGCGGCCGTCAGCCTGGTGTGGAAGCCGGCCGTGTACCGGGCGTCCTTCGCCATGGCCTCCGCCTTGCCCACGGTGGCGGAGAACGTGGTCCGCTGCGTGGTGGTCAGGGCCGCCGTGGCTTTGGAGAGTGCGTCCGACAGGCCGTCCAGGGTGGCGTCGTCCACGTCTCCGCCCGCGGCCTGGGCGGCGGCCAGGGCCTCGTCGAACGCCTTGCGGGTGGTCCTGTCCCAGTCGCGTTCCTGCGAGCCCTTGGCCGTCGCGGTTCCGATGGCCGCGTCCAGATTGGCGCGGGAGACGCGCACGGTGGCGTCGATGGCCGCGTTGATGCGCCCGGCCGCGGCGGCGCGCTCCATATCGCCCGCCTTGTCCGTGGCCTTGCCGAGGCCTCCGTCCCGGTCCAGCTCCTCCTTCAGGGTGTTGCGGCTGTCCTGCGTGTACCTGCCGTCGGCGAGCCTCGCGTTCGCGGCCTTGACGGCCGCGGCGTACGCGTCCTGCTGGCGGGTGGTGAGGGCGTCCAACGACTTGACCAGCTGGTCGGCGGCCTTCTGCCGGGCGATGTCGTAGTCGACGGTGTCCTCATCGGACAGCGTGCCCTTGGCGGCCGTGTAGGCGTTGGTGGCGGCGGTGGTGTCCGTCCAGTCGCGGTGGCCGTCGGCCGTGACCATGTCGTCGTATCTGGCGATGGCCTCCCTGACGGCGGCGTGGGTCTTCGACTCGGCATTCTTCTCCGCGGTCCTGAGGGCCCCGGTCAGTTCCGCGGCCCTGTCGTCGCCCGCCTTGTCGTCGGACGGGTCGGTTCCGGCCGCGTCGATGGCGTCCTTCAGCGCCTTGGCCGATTCGTCGGTCAGGCGGGTGCGGTCGATGGCGTCCGCCTTTTTCGCCTCGGCCTTCAGCTCCACACGCTGGACGGTGGTCAGGGACTTGGTGGCGTCCTCCAGCGACTCCGCGGCCTTGACGCGTTCCACGTCGCCGGCCTTGGTGTCGTCGAACGGGCCTTTGGCGGCCTCGTGCGCCTTGTCGAACGCGGCCTTGGAGTCCTTGTCCCAGTCGCGGTCCCGCGCGGCCTTCGCGTCGGCGGCCCTGACGGCCTTGTCCAGCCGCTCCACGGCCGGATAGGACAGCGCGTCGATGGCGGCGTTCAGGTCGCGTGCGGCGTCGGCGCGCACCGTGTCGTTGTCCGCGTTGTCGGCCAGCCTGTCGGCGGTCCTGGCGGAGCCGTACGCCTCCTTGACGGACTCGCGCTCCGACTCGGTGAAGCGGCTCAGGTCGAGCGCTTTGTAGCATGCGATGGCATGCTTCAGGTCGGCGGTCGGCTGGGACTCAAGGTTGCCGGCGGCCTTGTCCACGCTGTCCTTCATGGATGCGAGCGCGGTCCTGTCATGGCTTCCGCCGACCAGCTTGTCCGCCTGTTCGAGGATGTCGTCGAGGGTGCCCCTCGAGTCGGCGGTCCAGACGCGGCCTCCGTCGCGCTTCGCCTTGGCGGCGGCGATGGAGTCGGACAGGTCGGCGCGGGCCTGGAGGTCCAGTCCGTTGATGGCGGCCGTGATGGCGTCGGCCTTCTCCTGGCGCCGCGCGTCGCCGGTCCGGTCGTCCGTGGCCTTGAGGGCGTCGGCGTCGTCAAGCGCGGACTTCAGGGCCTGCCAGGAGGCTTCGGTGTAGTCGGATTCCTTCAGTGTCCCGGCCTGGGCCCTGGCGTCGTCGAGGGCCTTCTCGGCGGCCGACTTGAGGCCGTCGGTGGCGGTCTCAAGGGCGGAGGCGGCGGTGGCCGCGTCCTGGTCGGAGGCGTCGTCCCCGACGGCTTTGGCGGCCGCGTACGCCTTGTCGAACGCGTCCTTGGATTCCCTGTCCCAGTCGCGGTCCTGCGCGGCCTTCGCGTCGGCGGCCTTGATGGCGGCGGCGAGCCGCTCGTGGGCGGTCGGCTGGGTCTGGTTCTGCCCCTGATCCCCGTCCGGTGCGGCCGTCTGGTCGGCGAAGGCGGGCGTGACCCCGACCCCCAGGAGTGTGGCGGCGGCCGCGGTGGCGGCGGTGGCCTTGATGATGGCGTTGCTCAAAATCCATCCTTTCGTCTTGTTCCCGTTTCCCTGTGAGGCTATGCGCCGACGCATAAGCGTCTTACATGGATTGGTTCACGCAGGTGGAGGCGTTGCGCCGGGGCGGCATGCCGCTGGCGGACGCCGTGTACTCGAAGGAAAGGCTGGTGCGCGCGGAGGCCGCCCGCCATCCCGATCTGACGCCCAGGCAGGAGAGGGTGCTGTCGCGCGACCCGGAGCCGCTGGTGCGGGCGCTGATCGCCATACGGCCGGGACTCGACCCGGACCTGGCGGACGCGCTCTCATACGATCCGGACGCGCATGTGCTGCGGGCGGTCGCGGCGAGGCTTGATCTGACGGACGGGCAGAGGGCGCGCCTCGCCCGTTCGGAGGACGCGGTCGTCCAGTCGCTCATCGGACGCGCGGACGCGGCCGCCTGGCTGGACGGCCTGCCGTTCGCGCCGGAGCCGGCGGAGGGGCGCAAGGGCCTGTTCCGATGATCGAGAAGGATGTGGAGCGGCGCCTGTGCGCGCTGGCCCGCAGGCATGGCGGCGTCGCGTTGAAATGGACGAGCCCGGGCACCATGGGAGTGCCCGACCGGCTGGTGTTCCTGCCCGGCGGACGCCTGTATCTGGTCGAGGTGAAACGGCCCGGCGGCAGGGCGCGCGAGAGCCAGAAGGCCGTCCACAGGCGTCTGGGGCGTCTGGGATGGCCCGTGTATGTGGTGGACGACGCGGACGCGTTCTTCGCGTCACTTCCGGAGCCGCGGATCGAGGGAGAGAAGGCCGATGAGGAGCGCGGCGCCGCCGACGCCGACGATGACGCCGGGATGCGGCAGGGTGGAGATCCAGCCGGCGAGGACGGTGCCGAGGCGGGCGATGCCGAACAGGACGCCGACGCCCACGGCGGTGACGGCCGTCGTAAGGGCCGCCGTCGATAGGTAGTCGCCCCATCCGTGCCGCGGCTCCGGCTCCGGCTCCGACTCCTCGGGCGGCAGGACGGCCTCGGGCGTGGGCTCCACGTCCAGGTCGGAGTCGTCCGCCTCACTCTCGAATCTGCCCGCGCCCGGCATTCCGGCCGGCCTATGCGAGCGTCCGTTCGCGTCCCTCATCGCCGGACTCCAAGGCCGAAGCGGTCACGGAGCATGTTCGAGTAGTCGGAGGCCAGCCGCGGATCGGAGGAGACGATGCGATCGAACTCGTCGGCGTAGAAGTCCTGGTCGTACCTGCCGTCGCCCCGGTCGTAGGACGCATGCCCGATGGCCAGGTCCGGGTGGGATTCGACGAACGCGGCCCGGGCCTCGTCGCGCATGTACGAAGGCACCGACTTGGGGTCGATGACGCCATGGCCCCGCCCCTTCGGGGGCAATGGGGCGTGGGGGAGGGCTTCCTACGGAAGAGCCCCTTGAGACGTGTGAGGAGCGGATGGCGCGCGGCCCGCTCGCGTTCCATGCGTTCGTCCCCGGCACGGTCGGCGATGGACGCGAGCCTGTGGAACGCCTCCGTGGAGTCGAGGTCGTCGTCGGAGCCGACGCCCGCCTTGGGCGCGAACCGGCCCGCTCCGGGGGTTCCCGATGGTTGATGGTTGTTGCCGTATATGTCCTGCATGACACGGGCCCTATGCGCCGAGCAGGGCGGAGCACCAGCGCATGCCCGGCGGACAGGTGAGACAAAGAAGCGTCAGATTGTGCGTATGCGGCTCGCTGCCGCGCGGGTCGATGCGGAATGCCACCAGCTGGGGGACGGGCGGTATGAGCCGCTCCGCGACCCCGACGCCGAGCACGGCGGTCAGCGACTCGGCCACGTTGTCGGGGTCGCCCAGGTAATGCGGGTCGGGGTATCCGACGGAGCAGACGATGGCCATGTCCGCGCCCATCGCCTTGTCGCCCCAGGCGGCCCTGGCGCGGCGCATGATGGCGGTCTGGCGGCGCTTGCGCTCCGCGTCCGTGCCCTTCATGTTGCTGGTGAGCCATTCGCGGTCGGGTATCTCCACATGCACGGCCGCGGCCTGGGCGCCGGGCACGCAGCGGAGCAGCCGGACGAGCGGATCCTCGCCCGCGGCCAATGGGATGACCCAGATGTTGATGGTCGCGCGGCCGCCCGGCAGCGGGCGCGGGTCGCGCAGGTAGCAGGTCATGGTCCGATGCGCCGGATCGTCGTCCGGCCACAATCCCTCGTCGGTGCCCGCGTCGATAAGCGGCTTCAGCGTCTCGCAGGAGAGCACAGGGGACTCGCGCCGCCCGCCGACGGTGACCAGCATGACGAAGCGGTTCGTGAAGCCGGCGCCCTCCTCTTTCGCCTCGGCCCACACCTGGCGCCCGTAGGCGCGGAGGCGTCCGCGGTGGCGTTTGCGGACAAGCGGCGTCTCGTCGCCGACCGTGGTCATCCACAGGGCGTCGGACACGGTGAAGGATACGGCGTAGGGTCTTGGCATGCCCCGCGGCTATGCATAGGCGGAGGCCATGGGTCAACTACCGCGATGACGAGCATCGCGGCTTGGACGTGGACGTGACCCCCGCGACTCTCCCGTAAGGGAGGTCGTCGCGGGTACCCCATCCATCATGGGTGGTTGACGGCACCCTGACCTTGGGTCTATCCAAGGTTTTGCATGGCCCTTTGACTTCCTCCCCCGCCTGAGGGCGGGGGAGGAAGTCAAGCTCGCCATCGAAGGCGTCGACTACTGGTGCATGGGGCCGGCCGAGCCGATGGGAAACCCGGACAATAACCCGGACCTGGCCCGTTGGAACGCCATCATGCGCCGTTCCACCCATGCGCGCGTCCGCTTCCGCATGAAGCTGGCCGGCCTGCTGGAACGGGAACCGTCGACGCGTCTCATGCTGACCGCCTCCTCGCTGGACGCGGCCGAACGGCCATTGGGCCAATATCCGTTGGGCTTCCCGTTCGTCGCCTGCCGTCGCGTGGACCTGTCGAAAGGCGTGGAGTACACGCCGGGACGACGCTAGGCTTTCGGACATACGATAAGGACGCGGGGCTTCGGACGGCCACATGACCGTCCGAAGCCCCGCGTCCTTCGTTTTCTCGCCGGAAGGAATCTAGTCCGCTCTCTCGACGAAGAGGATGGACGAAAGCGGAATGCACATGCGGGTGGCTTCGCCGAGAATCTCCTCGGCGGCAAGCGGGTCATGCACGTACATGCCCTTGTCGTCGTTCCACACGTTACCGCCGATCAGCTGTCCCAGATCGCGGGACTCGCCCGCATGTCCCAGACAGCTGAGGAAGGGGGAACCCACGTCGAAGTTGGCCTCCTCCTTGGTGGCGATGGCGTCGACGCCCGACTTCGTGCCTGCGATGAGATGAATGATGCGCCACATGATCAGGCTCCTTTCCTTTAGGATATCCGCCGCATGCGTCCCCGTTTCAGCCTTCCATGAGACGCGCCAGCTGGGCCGCGTCCATGAGCGGGGAGCCGGAGCCGGCCGGCCGGACCTCCGCGGGCGCGGACGGGGCGGCCTTCGACGCCGGACGCTCCGCGGGCTCCGCGGCGGGCTCCTGTGGCGTGCCGCCGGATGACGGCATCAGCGACAGGGACGTGTCCCACGCGTTCTTCAGCGCCTGGAGGATCGGGTCCGATGCGACGGCCTTCGACTCGCCGATGGCGATGCGGTCCGTCAGCTCGTGCATGTACTCCGCGTCGATGGGGTCGTCGGCCGTATGCTTGGCGATCGTGTTGAAGTACCGGTCGCGGTCGCACCAGTCGGGCAGGCCGACCTTGTCGGCGAGCATGTGGCCGAACACCTCCGTGTCGACCATGCCGTCGCGGCCCGCCCAGTACGTCTTGAAGACACGGCCGGTCATGCCGGCCAGCTCGGCGCGGCCCACGCCCTTCGAGTTGCCGGAGTCGATGACGTTCGCGGGCACCGCCGGCATGCCGGCCAGGTCGTGGAACACGCCCTTCTCCAGCGACTCGGACGGGTTCGGACCCATGGCGACGCGGTGGGTGAACAGGTCGCGGATGTTCGGCGGCAGGCCCGACGCCTGGCTGACGGTCTGGGAGGCGAGGATGAGCCTGTAGCCCATGAAGCGGGCCAGGCGCAGGATGCGGATGACGTCGTGGCGGATGAGGTGCTCCGCGTACCCCTTGTACGCCTGCTGGAGCACGGGCGGCAGCGTCTTCTCCGGATTCGGCACCGTCTTGCACATCTGCGCCTCGTCCACAAGCGACGCGTACTCGTCGATGACGATGACATGGATGGGGAATTTCCTTTTGGCCCAGTCGGGGATGTCGTACCATGACTGCCACGCGTTCTCGGCCCACGCCTTCGCGCGCTCGCCGTGCTCCATCTCCCAGACGAGATGGTTCAGACAGCCGGCCGCCTGGACGATGGACTCGCAGCCCCAGTACTTGACCCATGGCCGGCACCAGAAGTAGTCGGTCGACTTGGACTTCGTGTCGACGATGGTCAGCTCGACGCCCTGCGCGATCTGCTCGGCGAGCACCACGTTGGTGAACACGGACTTGCCGGAGCCGCCCTCGCCGCCGATCAGCAGGAACGAGCCTTCCTTCCAGTCGATGGACGCCGGCTCGAACGGCAGGCCGCCCGCGCGGGGCAGCAGGACGCCGAACGGCGTGCGGCGCATGTTCTCCGGCGCGCCGAGCGTCTCCGGCGGCAGCGGATGGACGGGTTCGAAGTTGGCCGGCTCGCCGGCATGCACGTCGATGACTCCGGTCTTCGAGTCGGCCTCGAACCACCAGCCCGGATGTCCGACGAGCACGCACGCCTCCGCCATGGCCTTGTCGTGCTTCGACGGCTGGTAGATGATCTCCTTGTCGAGCCTGCACCTCCAGCCGCCGTCCTTGGCGCGGGCGACGCGCACCTGCCACGGCTTGATGCCGAGCTTGCTGGCGATGATGTTGCGGGCGCGCACCTGTTCCTTGGTGAGCCTCTCGAAGATGGCCTGGCCCTCGTAGGGATGGAACTCGACCATGTGGAAGCCGGGATACTGACGGCTCCAATAGTCGTCGACCTGCTCGCCCGCGCTGGGCTTGCACTGGCTGGCCAGCAGGTTGACGACCTTGCGGCGGTCGTCGCCGTTGACGCTCATGACCGTGCGGTCGGAGAGGATGGCGACGTGGTTGTCCGCGTCGATGGATTCCAGCTCGGCGCTCGCGGCCTCCGGATGGCTGGTCTTGAATTTGGCGATGAGCCCCTCCAGCGCCTTGCGGTGCCTGGCGTCCGACTCGGGATGGAAGGGAACGGAGCCGTCACGCGTTCTGACGGTCGCCGGATAGTTGCATTTGAATGTCGGCATGCCCGTCCCTATACGCGGGGAACAGTGCGTCGTCGGGCTCGTCGTCGGGCGCCTCGTCGAACGGGAACTCCATTCGTCCCCTCTCCGCCTCGAGGCCGAGCCAGACGCGGGCCGGGATCTCCAGCGTGCCGCCGCGCACGTTGGAGACGCTTCGCGCGCCCCAGTGCCCGTCGCGGACGGCCTCGGCGATGGCGCAGGCGGCCGGGCCGGAGCGTCGTCCGTTGCGGGCGAGCGTGGAGCACCAGCCGTGGAGCGGGTCGCGCGAGAGTCCCTCGACCGGACCGTCCGCGGTCTGGGCCAGCGCCAGCGCCCAGACGTGCGGGTCCGCATTGGCGACGCGCAGGGCGCGGCTGAACGCCATGGCCTCCACGCAGGCGTGGTCGGCGTCCATGTCGGCGGCGAGGATGCGGGCGAGCGCGGAAGTGGAGTCCGCGCCGCGCGCGTCGAGCCCCTGCGGCATGGGGCGGGCCCAATCCTCCTGGTCGGGGTCGGGCAGGGAGACGTCGGCGTTGATGAAACGGTAGGGCGGCTCCCATGTGTAGGTGGACAGGTCGACGGCGTTCATGAGGACGGAGTCCGCCACGGAGGATATGAGGAGGGCGGCGAGGCAGGTCTCCAGCGGTCCGGAGGGCTCCATGCCGTCGCGTGCGAGGCTGGTCGGCGCCAACGTGACGGCGCCGTGGGTGATGGTCATGCTCATGTCTTTTCCATATGCGTCACGGCCCGCGAAACGGCTTCGGCCAAAGACCCCTAAAAGCCCGTGGAGCCGCCGGATCGGCTTTTCGGCCCCTAGTGGGCATTTTCGTATTGTTCTGTTCTTGATTGGCTTGATCGGCTGTCTTTGCTTGGGTTCTTTGGTTGTCGTTCTGTTTATTGGTTCTTTTTCGTCTCTTCGTTCGGATTCCGTTTTCCTATGGTTTCTTTCGTCCTCTTCATTCTTCGTCTGGGATGTTTTTCCGTTCGCGTTTCGTTTTCCTCCAGGTCGTTCGCTTTTCGTTTTCCGTCTTTTTTGATGATCTTCGTTCTCTCCTTGGTTTTCTTTTTCCTCTCCGCTCCGTTTTCCGTCTTCTCTTTTTTCTCTTTCCTCTTTTTCGGCGGTCTTCGTTTTCCTTCTGGTCCCCTTTGCGACTCCTTTTTCCTTTTTCCGTCGTCCGTTCTTGATTCCGCCTCCGTCCTTTCCGCCATCTCCGCATCACTCCATCGTGACGCGCCATCGGGCGGAAGCGCCGGAAGCGCGGCACGGCCGCGGCTGACGCCGTCGGCGTCCCACAGAAGCCTGAAGGCGTTCGCTCGCCTTGCGTTCGTCTAGGCCAGCGGGAAGGCGGGTGTCCTCTCCGGAAGGCCCCGACCGTCGCTGGAGACGAGGATGCCCGCTACCTGAGGCGAGTCCATGCCGCCCTCCTAGTCCACATACCTGTCGAGCATGAAGTCGGTGCCGTTGCGTCCTATAATGGCGAAGACCTTGTCCGGGTCCCGGTTCAGCGTGAGCCGGATGGCGTATCAGATGCGTCTTGCGGTCTCCGGATCGACGGCGCGCGTAGACCGCCTTGAGGTCCAGGTCGTCGTCAGGGCTTTGTCCGGCCTTACGGTCGAACCGCCCGCCGTCGGGGCGTCCCGCGGCCTTGTGGTTGTTGCCTTTGGGGTCCATCGTCTTCGTCGGACCTCCTAGCGCCTCAGCATGTCCCGCGCGTCGATGATGGCGGAGGCGAAACCCATGGCCCGATGGAGCGAGTCCCTGTCGTCGGTGGTTCGCATGCGGCCGATGGCAAGGTCCTCCATGATGCCGAGCTCGCGTTCAGCGCGCTCGGCGGGCGTGGCCGCGCCCTCGGCGGCGTGGGCGGCGGTGGAGCGGACGTCGTCGGGGCTGGAGTCGGAGTCCATGTCCTCCAGGTATTCGGCGAGCGCCTCGTCGTCGAAGGCCATGTCGGTGAGGGTCGTGCCCTCGGGGATGTCGTCGGCGTGGCGGGCGGCGTCGACGATGGCGTCCGCGTATTCGTAGCCGAGATAGCGCCCTTTGCCTGTATACCAGGCGTCGTCGCCCGTGGTGGCGTCGGCATCGCGCCGTGCCTGTTCGCGGCGGCCGGTGAGCATGGCGGCAGCGTCGAGTAGTGCGACCTCCGATGGCGTCGCCAGGTCGTCGTCCGTGCCCTGTCCGGCCTTGGGCGCGTATTGTCCGCCGTCGGGGCGTCCGGCCGGCTGGTGATTGTCACCGTTGTTGTCCACTGCCATGATGGCCTCCTTTATGTCTTTGGTCTTCCGATTGGCTATGCGCGGGCATCCTAAAGTCCGACGGACAGGAGGATGACGTGCGCGGCTTCGAACAGCGCGCCCGCGGCCAGCATGACGGCGAGTACGTGATGCAGGTAGTAAAGGGCGACGCAGATCCGCGCGCGGAGCCGATGCCCGTTGGCGGCCTCGCTGACGCCGGTCTCGATGTACAGGCGCGCGCAGCCGAGGCAGAGCCTTGGGGCCGTCGCGCAGACGGCGAGCAGAAGAATATGGTCGGTCGGTGTCACATTCCTTCGCCTATGCGGGGATTGACCGAAAAAAATCATGCCCCGCGCTTCAGCGCTGGGGTTCGCGGCCGGGACGCATAGAGCCTTAACGGAAGGAGGTGGTCCACGATGAGCCAGAAGGTCCGCATCGCCGGCGTCAAGCACGTTGGCGCGAGCGTCTTCCTCGGCGTGGACCACTGCGGCAACCCCTGCTGGACGCGGAATCCCGAGCGCGTCATGGTGTGGCTGTGCGACGGATGGCGCGCCAGATTCAACCAAAGGCGCGAACAGCGCCCGCACAACATACCCGTCAAAGACGAGGCCGGCGAGATCGTCGACTGGGTCAAGGAGCCTTTGGGTGGGCCCGACGTGGCCGATTTGCTCTCGGACAAGGAAGCGCGTCTTCAGTGCTCGTGGATGGCGGGCATTCCGGCACCCATACTGTCGTCCACCGATAGGATTGAAGGCACCGAATGGTCCGCCGGACTCAAGAGGAAAAAGACGGCCGGTGGCCGTGTTCCCGGCTTCAAGTCGCGCCATCGCAACCTGGGCTTCGTCTGCTGGCGCAACGCCTCCAAGACAGGCAATGCCATCTTCCACAAGACCGGCCGGAAGTCCGGTGTGGTCGTCATCACCGGCATGACCCCTGCAAGGTGGGTCAAGCCGGGCGATAAGGCGAAATGGCGCATCGCCATTCATGTGCGCGTGAGCCAGCCGATACGGCCCTATACAAGCGTCCATGTCGACTGGACCCATCGGACGCTCATGTTCGTCAACATGCCCCTGCCATTGCCTCGAACAGGTGACGGCGTTATCGGCCTGGACCGCGGCTGCGTTCATACCCTGGCCTCGTCCGACGGCATCTTCATGGACATACCGAAGCCGTCGAAGGCCGAGCTGAAGCGGCTGAAGTATCTGCAGCGCAAAATGTCCCGCCAGGACCGTGTCAACGAGGCGCGGGGCGGCAGAATCGCCAAGTTCGCCTCCAAACGACGCCAGAAGACGCTGAATCAGTTCAACGCCCTGCAGGGCCGCATCGTCCGCCGTCGGGACGACTGGATTGAGAAGACCACTACAAGGCTTGCCAAGGAGAACAGTCTCGTCGCCATGGAGGACCTGGATGTCCAAGCCATGACGAAACGACCGAAGCCGAAACCCGATCCGGACAGGCCAGGTCAATATCTTCATAATGGAGCCCGCGCCAAGGCCGGACTCAATCGGTCGATTTTAAGCAACAACTGGAGCCGTGTGACGAAACGGCTTCAGGACAAGATGGACGCCAACGGCGGAAGTCTTGTCATCGTCCCCGCCGCCTATACCAGCCAGACCTGCCATGAGTGCGGTCACATCGCCAAGGAGAATCGCGAGAGCCAAGCGATCTTCAAATGCGTCAAATGCGGGTATGAGGCGAATGCGGACGTCAACGCGGCCAAAAACATTCTCAGCCGCGCTTTAACAAAAACGGGCGGGGGCACCGCCTAGGACGTGGAGGGCCGCGTTGGCGGCCCGATGAAGCGTCAACCCCTTTCCCGCAGGTCGGAAGTTCCTTCAGAGTCCGGCTTGTGAAGGGAATCCCCCGGCTTTAGCCGTGGGGAGGATGTCAACCGCCGCCATGGGCCGTACGCGTCGATGAGGCTTGCGGGGGCGACGGAGAGTCTGTGCGCGCCGTCCCGGTCGACGAGCCATGTCTCGAACGGGCAGTCCCCGTTGGAGTACAGTCCCCATGCCATGCCCTTCGGGGCGGGGACCGTCTCGGCGACGCCGAGGATGAGCTCGGTGCGTCCGTGGGGCGCGGCCAGGTAGAGGCGGCCCATGCGGTTGCGCCAGAGGCTTTGCGCCCTGTTCGGCTCCAGCAATCGTCCGGCCACCCTGCGTCTCGCGTATCTGATCGTCCTGCGTTCCATGGCCGGCCTCATGCGTCCCCAATCAGAGAAGCCAGTCGTCGTGGTGTCCGGCGTGGAGGAACACGATGCCGCCTTGGTCGTCGCGCGTGTACAGGAGGGTGGGCGCCCCTTTGCCCGCGCCGATGCGGCTGCGCCAGATGGGATGGCCCCATTCCCCGAGCCTTGGGCCGGTGCCGCCGCGGCCGTTGTCCAACATATGCAGGTCGCGGGCCTTGCTGTCCGCGTCGAGTCCGGTGAGCGCCTCCATCATGGCCTTGGCGAGCGCCTTCGCGCCGACCATAGGCGGCAGGGGGAGCAGGCCGTCCGCGTACGACCACCGGTCGGGCAGGGGCTTGGAGTCCTTCTCGCCGGCGGGGACGCGCTCGGCCCAGACGGCGCGGACGAGCAGGTCGTAGAGGCGGGGGTCGTCGTCGGCGAACATACCCTCGTAGTCGGGCGCCTTCGGGGCTCCGGCGCATGCCTCCAGCGCGTCGACGCGGGCCTGCAGTCCGACGGCGCGCGCATGCCAGTCGACGGGCTTCGCCTTGGCGGGCGCGTGCCATGAGGCCCAGCCGGCGATGGAGTCCACCATGTCGAAGCCGGGCTTGATCCAGTAGGAGGTGCCGGTGGCGCGCCATGCGCGCACGGTGCCGTTCCATATGCCGAGGCCGCGGGGCTTGGCGATGGAGTTGAAGCCGTCCTCGCCGCCGCCGTCGAGCACGACCACGTCGACCCCGCCACCCGCCTTGTCGGCGATGAGCGCGGGGTTGACGGTGGGGCGGCCGGTCCTTAGGGAGCATGACATGAGGACGACGGGGCGTCTTCGCCGCCTGCCGATCGCGTCCGACGCGAGCTTGCGTCCCTGGTCGTAGTCGGAGACGGTGCGGTACGCGCATTCGGCCCCGAGGTCGGAGTCGTCCCCCGCGCCGCGCCTCCGGTCGAATTGTCCGCCGTCGGGTCTGCCCGCGGCCTTGTGGCCGTTGCCTTTGGAATCCATGCTCATATCCATCCGCTATGCGTCCCGGCATAGCGATGCCGCATGAGCATCACCGACATCGCGGCAACCGGCTGGACCGCGTTCTGGAACAACATCTGCTCGGCGGGCACGCTGGGCATCGTCATCGCCATGGTCGTCGTCTGCCTGCTTCTGGGCTTCGCGTTCGGACGCACCATGGGCGCGTTCAACTTCGCCCTGCGCGCCGTGTCCGCCATCGTCGGCGTCGTGCTGGTCATCGGCTTCCTTGGCGTGCTGGGCATCAGCATGAGCATGCTGAACCCGCTGATCAACTGGCTCCTCGAGATCGTGCACGCGCCCGTCTACCTGCCGGAGGCGTGACATGGCCGGCAAGGGAGGCAAGGGCGGCCCCTGGCGCGAGTTCCTTGACGGCATGGTCGTCTGGCTGCTGGTCTGCGTCTGCGTCGTCGTGCTGGTGTCGTCCGGCGCATGGAACGTCATCTCCGACAAGGTGGGCATCGGACACGCGGCGTCCACGAGCGACCTGACGAAGGCGCCCGACGGGGCGCGAAGGCGCGCGGACGCGAAGTCCATCACCGACCTGCTCGCCGGACTCACCGGCCATAAGGACACGACGCCGAAGACGGACGCCGGAACGACGGCGACGCCGAAGACCGACGCGAAGTCCGACGCCACGCCCAAGACGGACACGAAGGCCGCGACCGGCTCCCGGGGCTCCGACCCCGCCGTCTGGCAGGCCGGGCTCGACGCGACGAACACGATAGCCACGGCGAAGGCGCGGCCGGGCGGCTACGACAGGGAGAGGTACTTCGGCGGCTGGGCGTCCAACGGGTGCGGGTCCGCGACCACGCGCGACACCATCCTCGCCCGCGACCTGAAGGACGCCGTCAAAAACCCCAGGTGCCAGGTCACGTCGGGCACGCTGTCCGACCCGTACACGGGGCGGACAATCCAATTCAGGCGCGGCCGGAACACCAGCTCGGCCGTGCAGATCGACCATGTGGTCGCCCTTCTCGACGCGTGGGAGTCCGGCGCCCGCGACTGGGGCCAGGCCAAGCGCGTCGAATACGCGAACTCGCCGGATGTGCTGCTCGCCTCCGACGGGCCGGCGAACATGGCGAAGGGCTCCGGGCTCGACGTCAACGGCACGTCTCTGTACCGCTCGCAGAACTCGGGCGCGCCCGACGTCTGGATGCCCGACAACAAGGCGTACCGGTGCGACTACATGGCGAAGCGCGCGACGATCAAGTCGAAGTGGGGGCTGACGATGACGCCCCGCGAGAAGCAGCAGACCGTGTCCGTGCTCTCGCAGTGCGTGGCCGGAACCTACGGCAATTGAGCCTTTGGCAGGAGGGCGTTCCCCTCCTCGTTCCGATGCCTTACGCGCACCGGCTGTTGCGGTTCCCGCAGACCGTCCGATGGCATTGCGCGCATTCGGAGCCGCCATCCTCCAGCGGGGCGCCGCATCGCTCGCAGGCGTCGCCCAGGTACCCGCGCACCAGCTCCGACGGGTCGGTGCGGACCAGGTCCTCCAACTCCGGATCGGCGTGGACAAGATCGCCGTTGCGGGCCACCGCGTGCGCCCGGTACTGTTCGTCCGACGCGAAGAGCATGGCGCGCAGTGTCTTCTGGTCGTTGGCGCGGGTGAATCCCGACTCGGGGATGGGCGTCGTCAACGCCGACCGCTGGGCTTCGGTCAGGTGCGGGTTCCCCAACAGCCGGTCACGGCTCGCCCACGGCTTGCGTTGACGGAACAGCCGGTCGGACACGGCCCGCTCGTAGCAGAGCTCGTCGGCGATGTCCGGGTCGTCGGTGACGGCTTCGGCCAGCCGGTCGGACGCGTCCGGGTCGTCGGCGCGCCAATAATGGATCACGCCGGTCAGCGCGCCCGAGCCGATGTCCGGCACGGCGGCCATCAGCTCCTCGGCATGGGCGTCGCACCAGTCGGGGTCATCGAGCGTGCGGGCCTCAAGCGCCCGCGCCTTGTCGGACAGGATGAAGCGGACGCCCGGGTCGAGCGAGTCCAGGTATCCGGCCACGGCGACGGGGTCGTCCTCGTCGAGCCCGCCAATGACGACATTGATAAGCCTGCGCCGGTCCTCCGCGTCCATGTCCGGCATCGCCGCCGAGAGGCGCGTGTCGGCCGCCTCGAAGTCCAGGTCGTCATCTGAGCCCTGACCCGCTTTTTTGTCGAATTGCCCGCCGTCGGGACGTCCCGCGGCCTTGTGGTTGTTGCCGTTTCTGTCCTGTGCCATGATGGCCTCCTTATCCGTTTCCGGCGGACTATGCGATGGGATCGGAACTTTCGACTTCCTCCCCCGCCTGGCTGAAGGCGGGGGAGGAAGTCGAAAGATCGGAACATGTCGTTGGAGCTGAAGCCTTCACTGGCTTTCCTTGCATCCGATTCGCGCCGCGCCGCAAGGACCGCCAAGGACCCGGAGACGTGATTGTTTTTTCGGCCGGCCTCATGCGGTCGATGGCGGCGCCGCAAGGCCGTTCCTCAATCACAGGCAACCGACGACCCCCTATCAGGCCCTTCGAAGGCAAGGACGGGCAGTGTTTTTTAATGAGGGAACCAAGCCCGTCTTCACACTTCCATCACTTTTATCCATCCGTATGCACTTCGTATGCAGCCGTATGCAGTCCGT
>ERZ827126.1735-NODE-1735-length-18049-cov-3.945982_pt1 | contig 18049 bp, 18 predicted proteins | sample MGYA00519780_ERZ827126 | MGnify/ENA primary metagenome ERZ827126 (study PRJEB31778, sample SAMEA3449262) | human gut metagenome | biome: human gut; feature: human-associated habitat; material: faeces | place: United Kingdom | collected 2010/2012 ...
GGAAGCGATTGATGCCGCTGCTTTGGAGGCGGAAGATTTCGATAAGGCCGATCAGGCTTTTTACCGTGAACTGCTTCACGGCGTCGCCGAAGAGTTTCCGTCTCTTGAGGCAAGCTACGCTCCTCATATCGACCGTGAAGTGACGTCATTGTCTCCGATTGAAAGAGCCATTCTTTTAATTGGCACATACGAGCTTAAAAATACGACGACGCCTTATCGCGTTGTGATCAATGAGGCAGTGGAACTGGCTAAGAGTTTCGGCGGTTCCGACGGCTTTAAATATGTCAACGGAGTTTTGGACAAGATGGTTCCCGAACTTCGTCCCTACGAGGTTGTAAAAGGCAAAAATGCCTGAGCACCCTGCCTGTACGATGACTCCGAATCCGCTTGATGAATTCGGAGTCATATCCCGTTTTTTTACGGATCGCTCTTTTTATCCGTCTGCGTGGCCTTCACAAGGCGCAGGGGACGACTGTGCGTTTCTTGACATCGGGCCGATGCGTTTGGCTGTGACGGCCGACATGATGGCGCTCGGATCGCATTTTTTAGAAAATGCTTCTCCTTACACGGTAGGCCGCAAAGCGCTTGCTGTGAATTTATCCGATCTTGCCGCGGCCGGTTCCGAGCCGAAAGCATTTTTCCTCTCTATTTCCCTGCCTCGCATCGACGAGAATTGGTTGGAAGGTTTTTCCAAAGGTCTTCTGGAAGAGGCCCGGCGCTTTAACTGTCCGCTGCGCGGCGGAGACACCGTTAAATCGTTCGTCAGGCCGGGGCAGGCGCCTTATACCGCCGTCTCTATTACTGCGATGGGCGAACTGCCGGCCGGCAAAGGACTGACCCGTGCCGGCGCTCGAGTGGGCGACGACGTTTGGGTCTCCGGCACGCCGGGAGATGCTTTCGCCGCTTTAGGCCAGATCTTCGGATACTGGACGTTTGCCGAGCCGCTCTTCGGGTATTTCCGTTCTCGCATGGATTTGCCTGAGCCGCGTGTCGCGCTCGGGCGCGGTTTGTTAAATGCCGCCACAGCTTGTTGTGATATTTCCGATGGTTTGGTTGGAGATCTGAAGCATATCCTGGAGCGATCGGGGGTTTCAGCTCGCCTTTTCTGGCCGGCTTTTCCGAAGTCCGACGCAATGAAACTTCTTCCCGAAGCCATCCAACAGCGCTGTATTTTGTCCGGCGGAGATGATTACGAATTGCTCTTTACCGCACCTTCTCATTGTCGCGGAGAAGTCGAACGAATCGCTGAGCGTGCAGGTACTCGTGTGTCCCGCATCGGCGAGATTGTTCCGGCAGGGGATCCCTTAAAAATTATTGATGCAAACGGCGCGGAGGTCGCGTGCGGGGCCTCATTTAACCATTTCGGAGAGGCCGGCTCATGAAATCCTATAAAACGACACCGCCTTCTTTTAAGACAGTGCTTGAACACCCTTGGCTTTGGATCTCAACATTCTTCGGATCCGGCTGCATTACGCCGGCGCCGGGAACTTGGGGTTCCTTTGCGGCGTGGGGCGCCTTCTGGCTTTTGGATATGTGGCTCGGACGGAGCTTCATCTGGGCCGCGGCATTGGTTTTATTTGTGCTCGGATGTGTCTCGGTCGGTAAAAGTACTGCTTATTTAAATAAAGTCGATCACGGCTCCATCGTGGTCGATGAAGTCGTCGCGGTATGGGTGGTTCTGCTTCTGACGCCTTTGGGTTTCTGGTGGCAGCTCTCATCCGTAATCGCGTTTCGTTTTTTTGACATCGTTAAGCTTCCGCCCGCATCGGTGGTGGACAGAGGCCGTCAGAACGGCTTTACTGTCATGCTTGACGATATATTCGCGGCTGTTTATGCCATTCTGGTTATTAATTCGATGGCCTGGGTGGCAGGGTTCTACGGAGCCGCTTCACCTTTTTGGATTTTGCGATGAATAAAGAAATAGAAGATAAAGTCAAAGAACTCAGCCGCCGCATTGTCGGTACCGGTCAGATCGTGGTTGCCGCCGAGTCCCTCACCGGCGGAATGATCAGTTCAGCCCTGACGTCGATTCCCGGCGCGAGCGAATGGTTCGAGCGTGGTTTCGTGACTTACACCAATCAAGCGAAGCACGAGATGCTGGACGTTCCGCAGTCTATTCTTGACCGCTTCTCTGCCGTGAGCACTCAAACCGTATCGCAGATGCTTGAAGGCGCGATTCGTCACTCCAACGCTACCATGGCCGTGGCCGTCAGCGGTATTGCAGGTCCGGACGGTGCAATGCCGGGCAGACCCGTCGGTACTGTGTTTATCGGCTGGAAGCGCAAAGATGAGATGGCCGAAGTCGGCCGCTATGCATTCAAGGGCGACCGTCAGAGCGTGCGCGAGCAGACGGTTGCCGTCGCTATCCAAGGGTTAATCGAAATGCTCGACGAAAGGCAGCCATCATGAGTATCTGGCTCGATATTCTCTGTTTAATTCTGCTGATTCTCCTCAACGGTTTTTTTGCCATGAGCGAGATCTCCATCGTTACAGCTCGCCGCAGCAAGCTGCAAATGCTGGCAGATCAAGGCGCGAGCGGTGCAGAGCTTGCTTTGTCTCTGTCTGAAAACCCGACAAGAGCGCTTTCTACCATCCAGGTCGGCATTACTTCTATCGGCATTCTTTCCGGTATCGTCGGTGAGTCGGCATTGGTGGATCCGCTTTCTAATTTTCTTGTAGACACCATTCACATTCCGGCTGCGACCGCTCGCGGTGCTTCAATGGCAGTGGTGGTTATTCTGATCACGTACTTCTCCATTGTGATCGGTGAATTGGTTCCGAAACGTATCGGTCAGATGGGCGCTGACGCGATCTCCCGTTTGGTTGCTAAGCCCATCCACTGGCTGGCTATCCTGGCCATGCCTTTCGTGAAGCTGCTCTCTTTCTCCACAGAGCTGCTTCTTAAGATCCTCGGCATTAAGCAGGACGATCAAAAGATCACGGAAGAAGAAATTCATTCCATGATCGACGAAGGCGGAGAGGCCGGCGTGATTGACGCGCAGGAACACACGATGGTCAAAAATGTTTTCCGTTTGGATGACCGTGCCGTTGCGTCCCTGATGGTTCCGCGTTCCGAAGTCCAGTACTTGGACTTGGAAGATACACGCGAAGTCAATATGGAAAAAGTTCTCAACTCTCAGCATTCTCGTCTTCCGGTTTGCTACGGAGGTCTGGACGACATCCGAGGTGTGGTCACCACACGTCTGCTTTTAAAGCAGATGGTCAATGACGGTAAACCCAACTTCAAGGTGAACTACGAGCCCGTACTCTACGTTCCGGAATCTATTTCCGGTATGGAGCTGTTAGACACCTTCAGAAAGAGCGACGCAGCGTTGGCGATGGTAGTTGACGAATACGGCGCAATCTTAGGTCTGGTGACGCCGCACGATGTGCTGGAAGCTATTGCCGGCGAATTTAAGCCGGATGCTCCGGAAGACGCTCAGATCATTCAGAAGGGCGAGAACTGCTATGAAGTCGACGGCTTGCTGCCGATTCCCGAACTGAAAGACTTGCTCGACATTGATGAGGTGCCGGACGAAGATAAAGACCGCTATACGACGGTTGCAGGCATGGTGATCTTCCTTCTGGAGCGCCTGCCCCGTACCGGAGATCGAGTCAAATGGGACGGCTGGGAATTCCGTGTTATGGTTATGGACGGACGCCGTCTGGACCGTATCCTGATTACCAAACTGCCGTCTGCAGATGACGTTAAGGAAAAAGAGAGCTAGACAATTTCGGGCCGGCCGTGAGCCGGCCTTAAAGAAGCACTCAAAACAAAAGACCGCTGTCCCGGCGGTCTTCTCGTATGCGGAGAGGAAGCTACTTAGACGAAGGGTTCTTAGGATCCTTCTTCACAATCGGGTGCTTCTCATCGTATTCGATACCTTTGAAGATACCGAAAGAGCTTGCGGCAATCAATGCCGCGCCAAGGTAGCGCCTGGGGCTGCCGTTTTTAAGGACCAATCTTGCAATTGCCACCGCAGCCGGAATAAACACCGTTCGAGCCAAGGGGATGGCAACTTTCGGATTAGTTAAACCTAGGGCCTGCATGGTTTTAACCGCGTCGACTCCGATGTTTTTGACAGCGGATGCGGGTTTGCTGCGCATATAGGTCAACTCATCTTGAATCTGAGCTCTTTGTTCACCTGCCTTGACGGTCAGTTGTGCAAGCTTACGAGCAACGTCTTCATTTGCCTGCATTGTTGTTCTCCCCTTCGGTAGGATCGACCGGCTGTTGGGCGGCGACGCCTGCTTTCTTATTGCAGGAAGCACGGAAAGCGGCTACGTCGGCAGCCAAAATCTGACGAGATTCCTCAAACGCATAAGGCATATTAGCCGCAAGGTTGCGGGCTTTGCCTAAGAAGAAAAGGAACAGGAGCAGATAGACGCCTGCTATGCAGCAGGAAACGAAAATGCGGTGATCTTCCCAGAAAATAACAAGAAGTGCGACCGATATAAAAACGAGCGCAAAGAGGCCGAAAAGGGCGGCAAGAACAGCATAAATTGCTGTCTTTGCCGCGTTGTTTTTGGCGACGGAGAGCTCGATAGAAGCAATTTGAAGACGCGTCGCCAAACCGTCAACCACCTGATTAAGGATGGTGAAGAGTCCGGGGTCGGCGTTATTTCTATCTGACATATCTATCTCCGAAAGCCTCGGGAAGAATTACTTGCGAGCAACCAAGAGACCGAGCAGGAGGCCGCCGACAGCAGCGATACCGACAGCACGCCAAGGATTGGAGCGAACGCAGTCGTTAACTTCACCGGCAATTTCTCTGCCTTCTTCAGAAGTCTTCTCGTAGAAGCTCTTCATGTTTCTGCTTGCACGTGCCAGGCATTCTTTAGCTTTTGCCTGGAGCTCTTTAGCTTCTTCGCCGGTAGCGGCGGAGGCCTGCTTCAGGAATTCGTCAGCCTGTTCGAGGGCAGTGTCAACATTTTCACGAACTACGGCTTCAATTTTGTTTTCCATACTGAAATTACCTCCCTTTAAGGATATCTATATGTTTGAAAAGTCTATCACCTGCCGTAAACCCAGCTGATTACAGCGTCCATAACGGGTATGGAATTGATCGCGGAAGGTCCGTTGACGATGGCCGCGACGGCATAGCGTTCGCCGCTTTTCGTCTGAACATACCCCGCAATCGAACGGACGTTTTGGATATATCCCGTTTTGACGTGTGCGCTGCCCTGAGCGACATGTCTTTTTCTCATGGTCCCGTCAACGCCGGAGATCGGCAGCGAGGAGACGAATTCAGGCATCTGCGGAGAGTTCCACATATGTTTCAGGACCGTCACGAAGGCATCTGTAGAAACGGACGTGGTACGAGAAAGACCGCTGCCGTTGTCGATTTTGAGCGAGGAGGCAGGAATCTTTAGGGAAGCGGCCCATTCATAGACGGCGGCTCGGGCCCCCTCTAAGTTTTTGGGTTCGTCTTTCTGAGTTTTGGCTAACGCGAGGAAGAGCTGACGAGCGATGATGTTGTCGCTGTACTTATTCATGTTGTAGACAAGTTTCGTCAAAGGCTCGGAGTACGAAGAAGCAAGCACTTTGTAATCCTCAGAGTCTTCGGGGAGTTTGCCTTGAACGACTTTGCCTTTCCAGGAGCCTCCGGCTTTTTTCCACATGTCGGCAAAGACGACCTGAAGATACTGGTCGGCTGAGAGGCTGGTGTAGAAGTAGTCCTTAGGGCCGCACTTCAGCGGGAATTTTCCTTTGAAGGCAGGTTTAAGCGGATTGGAGAAATCCGGATTGATCTGCTTTCTCCATGCTCCGCAGCCTTCTTTGCTTAAAGGAATGCTTTCGGGAAGCTTCACACCGGCGATTCTCGGCTCGGGATAAAGGTAGGCGACGCCGGCTTCTTTATCAGGGCGGATTCTAATGAAGAAAGAGCGGGAGTTCACCATCAAGGCGTCAGGTCCCAGGTTGTAAGGACGGTTGCCTTCTCCGTCGAATGCAAAAGGATCAATAGGCGTCACATCAAAGTGTGAGCGGTCGGCAATGATATTTCCTTTGATTTCTTTGACGCCGCGGGCGCGGAGATTGTCGACCAGAAGCCAGAAGCGCTCGATAGTCAAGGAGGGCGCACCGTGCCCGACTAAATAAAGATCTTCGTTGAGCACTCCTTTTTTATCCGGTTCCTCAGAGGAAACGAATCGGGTCGTCCAGACTTTTGCGGGTCCCAGAAGCTGCAGCGCCGCAGCTGAAGTAATGACTTTGGCACTGGACGCCGGCACTCGAGGTGTAGAACCGTTGAACTTTAAGGTGGTTCCTTTGTCGCTGAGCGGAATGACGGAGAGCGAAAAATCGCTTTTAGGGACTTTGCATGAGTTCAGGGCCTTCTGAATGGGCGCCGGAAGGGAGGGTGCTGATTTTTGGGAGGCTGCCTGACCGGAAGGGGAGAAAAAAATGAAAAAAGACAGGGCGACGACGCTAAATTTAACCACTTCAATCCTCACAAAACATCAGTAAAACTCGAGCAAAGATGCCATTTTTACGCGACATTACATGTTGTTAACAAAACGTCGCATTTGAAACACATTTGTTTACAGAGTTTGTTAGTATAAACACCTATTTGAGAACGGCCTTGAAAAAAGACTGCATAGCCTCATATAAGGAAATATTGGTAAAGCCTAGCGCTTTGATAAACACAAATAGGAGTTTTAAAGATGAAGATTCGTCCTTTGCACGACCGCGTTATTGTTAAACGCGTTGACGCCGAAACACGTACAGCCAGCGGTATTTATATCCCTGAAGCAGCCGGTGAAAAACCTGACCAGGGTGTTGTCCTCGCTGTCGGTCCCGGCAAGCGTGACGAAGCAGGCAAGCTCATCCCTATGGATGTTAAAGTAGGCGACCGCATTCTGTTCGGCAAATATTCCGGCCAGAACGTGAAGGTCGACGGGGACGAATACCTCGTAATGCGTGAAGAAGACATTATGGGTGTCCTCGAGTAAGACGACCTAGTACAGAATTTAGAAATAGGAGATTAAGTAAATGACAGCAAAACAGGTTTTGTTCGGCAATGACGCTCGTTCCCGTATGGTCAACGGCGTTAACGTTCTTGCCGATGCCGTTAAAGTAACTCTCGGACCGAAAGGCCGCAACGTTGTTCTCGAACGCGCTTTCGGCGGCCCGACTATCACCAAAGACGGTGTTTCTGTTGCAAAAGAAGTTGAACTGAAAGACAAGTTTGAAAACATGGGCGCTCAGATGGTTAAGGAAGTGGCTTCCAAGACCAGCGACAACGCCGGTGACGGTACGACGACAGCTACCGTTTTGGCTCAGGCTATCGTTGACGAAGGCATGAAGTATGTTGCCGCCGGTATGAGCCCGATGGATCTGAAGCGCGGTATCGACAAAGCTGTTGCCGCTGCCATCGAACAGCTCCACTCCCTCAGCAAGCCGACAACTACCAGCAAGGAAGTTGCTCAGGTCGGCGCTATTTCCGCTAACTCCGATCATGAAATCGGCGACATCATTGCCGAAGCCATGGAAAAAGTCGGTAAGGAAGGCGTTATCACTGTCGAAGACGGCAAGAGCCTGCACAACGAACTCGAAGTTGTTGAAGGTATGCAGTTTGACCGCGGCTACCTCTCTCCGTACTTCATCAACAACCCTGACAAGCAGGTAGCTCTCCTTGAGAACCCCTACCTCCTCTTGGTTGAGAAGAAGATCAGCAACATTCGCGATCTTCTCCCGATCCTTGAACAGGTTGCTAAGTCCGGCCGTCCTCTGCTCATCATTGCAGAAGACATCGAAGGCGAAGCTCTGGCCACATTGGTTGTCAACAGCATCCGCGGTGTTCTGAAGACTGTTGCCGTTAAGGCTCCGGGCTTCGGTGATCGCCGTAAGGCCATGCTCGAAGATATCGCTATTCTGACAGGCGGTACCGTTATTTCCAGCGACGTCGGTCTGACCCTTGAAAAGGCCACACTTGCCGAACTCGGTTCTGCTAAGAAGGTTGAAGTCAACAAAGAAAGCACCACGATCATCGACGGCGCCGGCAAGGAAGATCAGATCGAAGCTCGTGTTAAACAGATCCGTGCTCAGATGGAAGAAACTTCCAGCGACTACGATCGTGAAAAACTTCAGGAACGCGTTGCCAAACTGGCAGGCGGTGTTGCTCTGATCAAGGTCGGTGCTGCTACTGAAGTTGAAATGAAGGAAAAGAAAGCCCGTGTTGAAGATGCTCTGCATGCCACACGTGCTGCTGTTGAAGAAGGCGTTGTTGCCGGCGGCGGCGTTGCTCTGATCCGTGCAAAACAGTCCATCAAAGACATCAAGGGCGATAACCCCGAACAGGACGCCGGCATCAAGATCGTTCTCCGCGCTATGGAAGAACCGATGCGTCAGATCGTCCGCAACGCCGGTGACGAACCCAGCGTCGTTGTTGACCGTGTCGCTAACGGCAAGGGCAACTTCGGCTTCAACGCTCAGACCGGTGAATACGCGACATGATCGAAATGGGCGTTCTGGATCCGACTAAGGTTACCCGTACAGCTCTGCAGAATGCAGCTTCCGTTGCCAGCCTGATCCTGACAACCGAATGCATGATTGCTGACATGCCTGAAGACAAGCCTGCAATGCCCCCGATGGGCATGGGCGGCGGAATGGGCGGAATGCCCGGCATGATGTAATCATCCGCTGAGTTAAGCTAACAAAACACCCGGAGGTCTCGCACCGACGGGTGTTTTTCTTATGTACAGACGGCGAAAAGTCTTCTTTTCGAGGTGGCTTATTGAGTCGCCGCCTAGCGGTAAACCGCATTCTCTGTAGAAAGATATTTGGCATACAATCCAAAGGAAGACGAATAAGAAGGACAGGAAGTGTAGATATGCGATGGAAGTTCATACTCGGTCTTCTGACCACATGCGCCGTTTTAATGTCCATGAGCTATACGATGCTCATTCCCTTCCTGCCCATGTATCTCATTCAGGATTTAGGTGTCGTAAAAGCCGACGTGGACATGTGGTCGGGAGCGATATTTGCCATCACATTCCTTGTCAGCGGCATCATGGCGCCCATCTGGGGGGCGCTGGCCGATAAGAAAAGCCGCAAGCTCATGGCGCTTCGCGCCGGCTTTTGCCTGGCGATCACTTACTTCCTAGGCGGCCTGGTATCCAATCCGTGGGAGCTGCTCGGCGTTCGTTTTATTCAGGGCCTGTCCGCAGGGCTGTGGCCGGCACTGCTTGCGATCATTTCTGTTGAATCCCCGAAACTTAAGCTCGGTTTCTGCATGGGCGTCATGCAGGGCGGCATGACAGCCGGCGGCGTGCTCGGACCATTATTCGGCGGCTTGCTGGCGGATCAATTCGGCATGCGTATGGCGTTCTTTATCGCGGCCGCCGCTTTGTTCCTGATCACGTTGGCTTTGTTCTTCTTCGTTAAAGAAGAGCCGAGAAAACCGGATCCGAATGCCAAACCGGTCAAGATTTGGGACTTTTCTTTGTGCAAGATTCCGGCCGTTAAGCGCATGCTGATCTGCGCCGGCGTGGTTCAGCTGACGATTTTGATGCAGCAGCCGATCATGCCGCTGTATGTGGCGGAGCTGCAGGGGTCGATGGAACGCATCGTTTTGATTTCCGGCATCGTGTTTTCCGTGACAGGTATTTCCGGAGTCCTCGCTTCTCCGGTCTGGGGCATCCTGGGACAGAACTGGGGTTACCGTCCCGTGCTTTATTTGTCGCTGCTCGGTGCCGGAATATTCGGAATTGTGCAGGTGTTTCCGAACTCGCTTGAGTGGTTCACGATTTGGCGCTTTGTCGGCGGTTTAGCCTTTGCCGGCATTTTCCCGGCCATCAACGCGGTGCTGACGGTTTCTACGAATGCCAATGACAAGGGACGCGTTTTCGGACTTTCGTATTTGGCTCAGCAGTTGGGCGCGGTGATGGGCCCGATTGTCGGCGGTGCAATGACTGCGTACTTCTCTTATAAGTTCATCATCGGAATGTCCGGCTTTATCTGTCTGCCGCTCGTCCTTTATCTGTTCCTCAAGAGACCGGCTAAGACGGAAGGTACCGGAACACCGCTGGTGTAGGAATACTTCTCAAGTTCGTGTGGCTTTTTGCAAAACGTCCGCCAGCTAAACATGCGACGGACGTTTTCATCATTTTCAGCGAGCGGATTGCTAAAATTCGTGCTCAAACACAATTCGAACGTTTGGAGAAAGCCATATGAAATTCACCGATATGCTTCAGCACTGCTGGGATGTCAACCAATCATTACTTTGTGTCGGTTTAGACCCCGATCCCAAACGTTTTCCGAAGCAGTTTGAAGGCAATAAGCACGCCATTCTGGATTTCTGCTGGGACATCGTTAAATCGACCGGAGATCTGGTCTGCGCGTTTAAGCCGCAGATTGCTTACTTTGCGTCTTCCGGCGCCGAAGATCAGCTCAAAGAACTGATCGCTCGAATCCACAGCGAATATCCGGAGGTTCCCGTGATTCTTGATGCGAAACGCGGGGATATCGGTTCGACCGCTAAGCATTATGCGAAGGAAGCTTTCGAGCGTTTCGGCGCCGACTGCGTCACGCTTTCTCCTTACATGGGTTTCGACTCTGTCGAGCCTTATCTCGAATATCCGGACAAGGGAGCCTTCATTCTTTGCCGCACCAGCAACAAAGGCGGCGATGACTTCCAGATGCTCGACTGCGGCGGCCAGCCTCTTTATCACGTAGTCGCGAAAAAAGTAGAGCAGTGGAACACCACTGGTCAGCTCGGCCTTGTGATCGGAGGCACTTATCCGAAAGAACTCGCGAGCGTCCGTGCTCTGACCCCGGAATTGAATTTCCTCGTTCCCGGCATCGGCGCACAGGGCGGAGATATCAATGCCTGTGTACAGAGCGGCATGAATGCGCAGAAGACCGGTATGGTGATCAATTCCAGCCGCGCCATTCTCTATGCGTCTTCCGGAGAGGACTTTAAGGAAAAAGCCAGAGCAGTCGCGATACAGACCCGCGATGCGATCAACGCTGCAAGAGGACTCTAAATTTCATTGACGATGGTGCGCTGCGGGATGTCCCAGAAAGGCGCCACCATGTCTTCTTTGCTTTGGAAAAATTGAACCAGGCGCGATTGGAACCACTGCAGGAATACGCGGTGGCGCCGAATGCGCCAGTTGGTTTTTGAGGTGCACACAAAGCACTCCACCGGCGGGTGGACCCAACCAGGGAGAATCGGCACCAAAGTGCCGGAAGCGATTTCCTGTGCACAATGAAAAAGCGGCAAATCCACCGAGATGCCTAGCCCGTCAATGACAGACTTTTTAATCGCGAGAATATTGGAAACTCTGAGTACTTGTTTCCACTTCACTTCTTCGCGTTTATCTCCGTTTTCTAAATAACGCGTCGCGGAACGCACTGAACCGTCATAGACCAAAACTGTGTGGGCAGCTAAATCCTTGGGATGCAGAGGCATTCCGTGCTCTTCGATGTATCGGCGCGAAGCCACAGGAACATAGACGTTGCGCCCTCTTGAATAGGACACAATCCGCGGGTCCTTGGATTTAAAGCTAGCTACGGAGATATCTGCTTTGTACTGAAGAATGTCCTGGACGTTTCCGCCGCCGACGATATCAAAGACAATCTCAGGGTACTGAGAGTTGAATTCCATCAGCATCGGGATGTAGACCGCGACGGATCCGGGCGCGAGCGACAGTCGGATCTTTCCTGCCATACCTGCTGAGCTCTGCGTCAGCTCTTTGACCATTTCTTCATGCTGAAGAAGGATGTTGGATGCGTGTTCATAGGCGATCTGGCCTGATTCCGTGAGCTGCAGCGGCCGCGTTACGCGAAGAATGAGCGTCTGCCCCAAAGCATTTTCTAAAGAAGTTAAAGCTCGGGAGACGGTTGAGACTTCTACATCAAATTCCCCGGCGGTGTCGGAGAAGTTTCGGGTATTGCACAAACTGCAAAAAAGGCGCCAGGCACTTAGGTCGTCTAGTTTTGACATGATGCGAAAAAGGAATCGAGGATCTGTACATACTTTCTAACAAAAACGACAAATACGCAAGTACTTTGCGCAAAACGCAAAATAGCGTTTCCGATTTTGCCTGTCGGTTTTGAGGCCGGCCAATCAGAATAACGAAAAACAACCTCAAAACATAGGAGAAAAACAGATGACAGTCAGAGACGAGTTCTTCTGGTTGGGCGAAATCAATAAAGCCACCCTCGTGATCAACTCTCGTCAAGGTCTTTTGCCGATGCCGATCGCCGAAGAAGCGGCCAAGGCACTTCGTGAAGTTTTAGCCGACGGAGAGGCTGATCCGACAAAGAGAGCTAAAACCTACATCACGTTTGAACCTTTAATGCTCAAGAAGGCTGATCCCGTGATCACGCTGATGCATGCAGGACGCTCCAGCCAAGACATGCACGCCACCTATCGTTCCGCCATCCTCCGCGACCATGTTCTTGAAGTCGGCGATGCGTTAAACGCCGTGCTGGAAACCATGACAGACTTGGCAGATAAAAACCGCGAAACGGTTGTCCCCAATTACACCAACGGTGTCGCTGCTCAGCCGAACAGCCTCGCACATTATCTTCTCGCGTTCTTAGCCGGCTTCAGCCGTGATGCTCAGAAGCTTCGTCAGTTCTACGTTCGTCTCGACCGCTGCCCGATGGGAAGTACCGTTCTGAACGGGACCTGCTGGCCGCTGGACCGCGAAGCTATGTGCAAACGTTTGGGCTTTGAAGCGATTGCAGAAAATGCTTACGACGCAACACAGATCGGTCAAAGCGATCTGCCCGTCGAGTTTGCTTCGATCCTTACCGGCATTTGCCTGCACATCAATGTGTTCCTGGAAGACCTGATGGTTCAGTATGCTCAGGCCCGTCCTTGGATTCTTCTGCAGGAAGGCGGCGACAACACCTATGTTTCTTCCGCCATGCCGCAGAAACGCAATCCCGGTCTGGTCAACAACTGCAGAACGGAATCTTCTTCCGTGATCGGCGAAGCCCAGGCAGAATTCTTCCGCGCTCATAACCTGCAGAGCGGCATGATCGACCCGAAGAACCAAACGCTCAATAGCGCTTTGGCCCTGCATGCCGTCAAGGTTCTCACCATGTTCAATCGAGTTCTCAAGGCACTTGTCATTAACAAGGACCGCGCACTGGAAGAACTCAACAGCGACTGGACAGCCAGCCAGGAAGTTGCCGATCGCCTGATGAAGGAATACGGTGTTCCGTTCCGCATCGGCCATCACGCTGCCAGCCACATCGTTTCTTATGCTCGCGCTCACAACATCCTTCCGCTCGACTTCCCGTACGCCAAGATGCAGGAAATCTACAAGGAAGTAATCGAAAAAGAATTCCCGGAAGGCGATCCGAAGTTCCCGATGAGCGAAGAAGAGTTCAGAGAAGCCTTAAATCCTGTCTCTATCGTTCACAACCGTAAGACGCTTGGCGGACCTCAGCCGGCTGAGCTGGAAAGAATGCTCAAAGAGCAGACTGCCGAAAACCACCTCAACGAACAATGGGTGGCCGATAAGAAAGCTTTCATCCAATCTTCCCTCGATAAATTAAATAAAGAATTTGAAACCTTAGGAGAATAATCATGACAGTACTTCTGCCTTGGTTTGCCCTGGTCGTCACTATTCTGGCGGGCTGGGCAATCATTAAAAGATTGTCTACCTCTATGGTCCTGCTGTTTGCCGGCTTGGCCATGATCAGCTTTGCCGTGATCTGCGGTGTTCACGGCTTCCTGCCGAAAGGCGTCAAACCTTCCGGATTCGTATGGTTTGATATTTTTGAACTGCTGCGTTCGATCGCAACTAAACAGACTTCCGGCATCGGTCTTCTGATTATGGTTGCCGGCGGCTACGCTGCTTACATGGACAGAATCGGCGCTGCTCACGCTCTGGTTCGTGTCTGCGTTAAACCTTTGGACGCTTTGTCTTCTCCGTACCTCGTCCTGGTGATGGGCTATCTCATCGGTCAGGCTCTGGTTACAGTGATTCCGAGTGCCGCAGGTTTAGCTATGCTGCTGTTGGTTGCTCTCTTCCCGATTCTCCGTGCTGTCGGATGTTCCGCCGCTGCTTCTGCCGCTGTTATCGGTACATCTGCCGGTATGACGTTAGGGCCGGCCTCCGGTACTGCTAACCTTGCTGCTCAGACAGCCGGCTTAGAACCGATTATCTACTTCGTTCAGTGCCAGCTGCCGGTTGCTATTCCGACATTGATTGTTGTCGCCATCTGCCACTACTTCGTTCAGAAGTACTACGACAAGAAGAATGACGACGTTTATTCCGACGCTATCCTGACCAAGAAAGACGACCTTCGCAATGTTCCTGCCTGGTACGCCATTCTCCCGGTTCTGCCGATCGCTTTAATGATCGTCTTCAGTAAGCTCGTTTACTCTGCCGTCAAACTCAACACCATTAGCGCTCTTCTTCTCGTTTGGGTCTTCACAATCATCGTTGAACTCATCAGACGCCGTGACTTTAAGCCGGTTCTTGCCGACGGTGCTTTCATCTTCAAAGCCATGGGCGGTATGTTCTCCTCCATCGTTGCTCTGATTATCTGCGCTGAATTCTTCGCCACCGGTCTGAAAGTTACAGGTTTGATCTCCGCACTGATTACACACGCTCAGGGCATGGGCTTAGGCCTCAACGGTATGACTGCTGTTCTTACAGGTGTTGTCGGTATCGTTACCTTCCTGACCGGTTCCGGTGTCGGTGCCTTCTCCAGCTTCGCTGCCCTGGCTCCTGAAGTTGCCAACGGTCTCGGCGGTACAGCTGCAGCCTTCGTTACTCCGATGCAGTTTGCCTCCGGTATGCTCCGCGCCATGTCTCCTGTCGCAGGCGTCATCATTGCAGTTGCCGGTGCAGCCGGTGTCTCTCCGATGGCTATCGTCCGCCGTACATGGATTCCGATGATTGCCGGCATGATCACCGTCCTTATCGCCAACGTTGTCTTCTTAGGCTAATCCTTATGAACACACGGGCCCCTTGCGGGCCCGTCGGAGAATCAAATGAAAAAAATCCTCATCCCCGCTTTAACAGCGGCGCTGTTGTGTTCTTCCGCCTTTGCTTTGGAAACTTCGGTTGCTCCGAAAGTGACCGATATCAAAAATCACTCCCCTAAAACCGGCCTGATCGTCGGCAACTCCTACAGCTTCTATAACTGCGGTGTCCACAGCTATTTAAGAGGCCTGACACGCGAAAACAAACAGGATTGGAAAGCTCGCATCATTACGATCAGTTCCGGCCACCTTTCTTATCATGATGTCGAACAGTACATGGGTCCGCACGAAATGGATCCCTATGCTAAAAAGGACGAGAAGGGCAACCTGATCAATCCGATGTTTGATGTCGTCATTCTGCAGGGTATGTCTACCGAACCGATCGCAGAAAAGAGCATTCCGACATTCAAGAAGTTCTTAAAGCAACACGTCGCCACTGTTAAGGCTAAAGGCGCCGAACCGATTGTTGTTGATACCTGGGCTCGTCAAAACAAGCCTGAGGACACAAAGAAACTGGCAGACGCCATTATTACGGCTGCTAATGAAAATGATGCGATTGTGCTTCCTGTCGGTTTGGCCTTTGCAGAAAGCCTGAAACAGCGCCCGGACCTTCTGATGCATCAGAAGGACAAGAGCCACCCGACAGCGGCCGGCTCTTATCTCTACGGTGCGATGCTGTACGGTCTGCTCTTTAAAAAGAGCCCAGAAGGCATGACTTATTTAGGTGAATGCGAAAAGCCGCTGAAACCCGAGGATGCCAAATTCCTTCAGAAACTTGCCTGGGATGTTCTCACAGACTTCTATGGCTGGAAAAAATAAGTAAGTAAGAAATCGAATTCTTTACCTCTTGCGGTCTTCGTTAACTAGCTTAGCGAAGGCCGTTTTTTAATGCCTCCTGCGGAAGATCGACTTTCTCCGGCAGGGGCTGCTTAAAGGATAGGGCAAGGTCCCGTTTTCAATACCTGAGCTAGCTTAAAAAGCCTCATGAGCCCCCGTGGGTTCTCTTTTTTCGCTAAAAATATTTCTCTAAACTTACGTATTATTTGTAGTATAATAAGTCTGTGATTAGCCTAGGAGGAGCTATGCACTACAGACTTGGATTTAGTTCAAAACTGGAAAACTCCAGCGTCTACATTGAGTGCTCCGTTCGGAAACCCGGAGTCAATCATCCGATTCGTGAGATCGTGAAGCGGTTTGGCAAAAAGAAGGATCTATTGGCTCAAGATCCTCTTGCTCTGGAGAAGATTCAGCGGGAAGTCGATGAAATGAATCGGAAGTGCAAAGGCAGACAGTTGGTCTCGTCCCCTGCATCTCTGGAAAGCCTTAGTTCCGATTTATCCACGCTATTAGAAAGGCAAAGTTTAGATAAACAGGCCGTTTTTGAAACCCGAAGTGCCGGCTGCCTCATTCTTCAGCGTCTGTATGACCAATTGAAATTCGATGCGAAGTTTGACTACATCAAAAAGTGTTCCGAGTTCCGGTACGATCTGGCAAAGATTGCAAAAGACTTGATCCTGCTTAGAATCCTAAATCCGGCTTCCAAACGCCGTTCCTCTATCGAAGGACCTCGTCACTATCTCGGAGTCGAGCTGAATAATCTTGATCATATTTACAAATCGCTGGATGTACTGAGTAAACACAAGACCGACATCATTCGCTATTGGAATCGGCAAATCGGTAAAGAAGTCCCTGAGCGGGACACCTCAGTTTGCCTCTATGACATTACGACTTATGCCTTTGAAAGTACGAACGCCGATGATCTCAGAGACTTCGGCTACTCCAAAGACAAAAAATTTAATGAGGTCCAAGTGGTCATGGCTTTAGCCGCCGACAAAGACGGACTTCCTTTGGACTACGGGTTATACAAGGGTAATCAGGGCGAAGGCGCGACAATGGTGCCCTTTGTCGATGAGTTAAAGAAAAAATTTAATATTAAAAGTTTTACTGTCGTTGCCGACCGCGGCCTCAACAGCAAGGGAAACATCGATTCCTTGGTGAAGCTGGGAGACAACTACGTTTTGTCTTCCAAGATCCGAGGAGCGAGCGATGACATCAAAGCTCAGGTGCTTTCTGAGGAAGGAAGAATTTCTATGAATAAAGTCACAGACGATGGAGAAATCATAGATTACGGCTGGTACAAAGAAATCCATACCGACGGTCCGATCAAATACGATACTCCGGAGTATGCCTTTGAAGAGGCTAACGAGGAGAAGACAAAAGATCTGGAAGCCAAGCTGAAGCATGTGAAAACAGCCTCAGGCAAAACCGTAAAGAGCAAGCTGAAACGTCGATACATCATTACTTGGACCGCATCCCGTGCTAGGAAAGACAAGAAAGACAGGGAGCGATTAATCAGAAAAGCCAAGGCCCTGGTTGATAGCCCGAGCGACATCAAGGCCGGCTTTAAAAGAGGCGGCAGAAGCTACGTTGTTGTAGATATGGACCCGGAGTCTGCCCGGATAGACGATGCTCTAATTGCGGAGCAATCCAAGTTCGACGGCATTCACGTTGTTGAAACTTCACTGGACGCTCCGGCACTAGAAGTGGTGAAAATCTACAAAAATTTATGGAAGATTGAAGACAGCTTCAGACATCTGAAGAGCAGCTTCAGAGCTCGCCCTGTCTACGTTCGGCTGGAAAATCACGTCCGAGGTCACTTCTTAATTTGCTTCCTTGCTTTGTGTCTGCATCGCTTCTTGGAATACAGGCTAAAGAAGGAAAACAAGAAAGCCACCACTGATCAAATCATCGACGGCCTAAACAATGCTCTGATTGCACTGATCAGTCCGGCCAAAGGTATAGAGTTTTACGGCACGAGCGGATTTAATTCCGTAGTCAAAGACATTATGAGTGTCGCGGGTCAAACGCCTCCTCTAATTTATGAGGAGGCAGGATCCTTAAAGAAGAAGATGAGGCTGTATCGCTCTGTCCGAGACTTGTTCGGCTCTACTACAACGAGTTAAGAAATTAAAAAATCGTAGACTCTAGAACTGGCGGGGGCTCAAAGCCTCCGCTTTGTCATTCTGGTATTGAAAACGGGAGGACAAGAGCCACCCGACAGCGGCCGGCTCTTATCTCTACGGTGCGATGCTGTA
>ERZ827126.1738-NODE-1738-length-18034-cov-4.317259_pt1 | contig 18034 bp, 24 predicted proteins | sample MGYA00519780_ERZ827126 | MGnify/ENA primary metagenome ERZ827126 (study PRJEB31778, sample SAMEA3449262) | human gut metagenome | biome: human gut; feature: human-associated habitat; material: faeces | place: United Kingdom | collected 2010/2012 ...
GGAGAAGCTATGGAAGCGGTCAAAGCTTCTCTGAAAGCGGACAATGTGAAACTTTTGGGCCTCCACTGTCACATCGGTTCCCAGATTCTCGACGCAGAGCCTTTTGTCCACACCGCAGAAATCATGATGACTTTCCTGTCGGACATCAAAAAGGAAACCGGTGCAGTCCTCACCGACCTGAACCTGGGCGGCGGCTTCGGCATCCGATACACCGACGAGGACACTCCCGTCCCCTATCATGAGTATATGAAAGCGGTTTCGGTCATGGTGAAGGACAAGGCTGCCGAACTGGGCCTTCCCCAGCCCTTTATCCTCATCGAACCGGGCCGCTCCATCGTTGGAGAAGCGGGTACGACCCTCTACACAGTGGGTTCCATCAAAAAAATTCCCGGTATCCGTACTTACGTGGCGGTGGACGGCGGCATGCGGCGGCTGGATGCGGCGGAAATTTATTACCTGGAAAGCGAAGGCCACAAGGTACATTTTTACACCGAAAAAGAAGATTTTGTGGTGCCGGGCACCCTGAAAAACTATGAGGAAAAGCTGGTGGGCCGGGCGTTTGCACGGTGCAACAGCGGGTATCTGGTCAATCTGGCGCAGGTTTCCGGCGTGCAGCAGGATATGGTGCAGGTTGGTCCGTATACGCTGCAGATCAGCCGCCCGCGGCGCAAGGCCTTTATGGCGGGGCTGGCGGATTATATTGGGGGTGCGGGCTAATGACGACATTGCCGGATATTCCCCGCCTGTACACCGCTTTGGCGGAAGTGCTGGCGGCGCTGATGTATGCGCACAGGCTGCCGCCGCGGATGGACCAGCGCGTGATCTGGGGCGTGGAAGCCGGTTGGGCGGTGCTGCTGGGGGCGTTTTTGCAGGCCACGGGGGAAGTTCCGCTGGCGTGGTGGATCCCCTGCATGGCAATGGCGATTCTTTCCATGCTGCTGTTTTTGTGGGTCACACGCAGCATTACGCTGCTGGAAGCGGGTTATGTGTGCGCGCGAGCCTTTATTTTGGCGGAGCTGGCGGCCAGCGTGGAATGGCAGCTGCACTGCGTGCTGTGGCCGCAGCGCGGCGGGGCGGAGCCGCTTTCGCTGCTGCTGTTGGCGGCGGTGTACGGCGGCATTTTTGCCGCGATGCTTTTTGTGGAAAAACGCCGCCCCGGCCCGGCCGGGAAGCTGAAAATAACGCCCGCAGGAACTTTTGTGGCGGTGGTCATGGCGCTGACCGCATTTGCCGTGAGCAATTTGAGCTTTGCCAACGGCAGCGAAGCCAACATGAACATGTTTTACATCCGCACGCTGGTGGACCTGGCCGGGGTGCTGATTTTGACGGTGCAGCACGAGCAGCTGCGCGAAGCCGCCCTGCACAGCGAGCTGGCGGAGCTGGACGGCGTTTTGCACCGCCAGTACGAGCAGTACAAGCAGAGCAAGGAGAACATCCGCCTGATCAACCGGCGCTACCACGAGCTGAAAATGCAGATTGCGGCCATCCGGGCGGAGCGGGACCACGCCAAGCAGGATGTGGCGCTGGCGGCCATGGAAAGCGTTATCCGCCAGTGCGAGGTGGAGAACAAGACCGGCAACCCGGTGTTGGACACCCTGCTGACGGCTAAAAGCCTGTACTGTCAGCAGTACCACATCACGATGACCTGCGTGGCGGACGGGCATTTGCTGGACTTTTTGGAGACAGGGGAGATCTGCACGATTGTGGGCACGGCGCTGGACAACGCAACCGAGAGCGTGGAGACCGAGCCCGACCACGAAAAGCGGCTGATCCGTGTGGCGGTGTACGCCCAGAACGGCTTTGTGATGCTGCGGTTTGAAAACTACTGCGCGCAGGAAGTGGAGCTGGGCGCGGACGGCCTGCCGCGCCGCAACACCCATGGCGGCAGCGACCTGCGCGGTGTGCGCGCCGCCGCCGAAAAGCGCGGCGGAACTATGACGCTGCACTGGGAGAATGAGTGGTTTACGCTGCGGGTGCTGCTGCCGCAGAAAAGCTGAATGGATGGCTGGGGGTCTAGGATAAGGCACCCGGCCATTTTTGGTGTTTGGGCGGGGTGCACAAAACAGGGTCGAGATGCTTTGTGAGAGATGCACAACAAAAAATGAAATGTTTTTGAAACTTTTGCAAAACATGCAACGGAAACAACAGTTTGTGCAAAAAATGAGCCGAAAGAAAATTGTTTTGGTACAATATCATCAATAAAAGCGGAAATCCCGTCAGCTGCCATCCGGAGGGCGGCACAATAAAAGGAGGAAAACAATCTGATGAGCAAAGCAAAAACACCAAAACCCGTTGCAAGAAGAGTTTGCATGCAATCAACGATACTTCTGTTCTGCGCCCGGCATTCAAGGCACCGCTGGCCAACTGGCGTATGCTGCTGGCAGTGATCGATGTTGTGGCCGTTGTGCTCTTTGTTCTGGCTCTGCGTGCACTGCTGGAAGACCGCAAACTGCGCAAAGCAATCGCAGGCGAAAAGAAAAACTCTTAAACACAAAAGGAGTGCATTTTGATGAAATATGCAAATATCATTCAAAAACTAAACCTTGAGCAAAAATGTGCCCTCCTTTCCGGTGACACAGTATTTACCACCCGTGCGTATCAAAAGGCTGGCATTCCGGCTATCACTTTGTCCGATGGCCCGAACGGTGTGCGCAAGCAGGCGGGCGCGGCGGACCACCTGGGGCTGAACCCCAGTGTTCCGGCCACCTGCTTCCCCACGGCAGCCACTGTGGCGTGCAGCTGGGACCCCGCTTTGGGTGAAGAAATCGGCCAGGCCATGGGCGAAGAAGCCGCCGCGCAGGAAGTTGCCGTGCTGCTGGGGCCGGGCCTGAACACCAAGCGCAGCCCCTTGTGTGGACGCAACTTTGAGTATTTCTCCGAGGATCCGTATCTTTCCGGCAAAATGGCCGCGAGCTATGTGCGGGGCATCCAGTCCAACGGTATTTCGGCCTGCCCCAAGCACTTTGCCGTCAACAGCCAGGAACTGCGCCGCATGGCGTCGGACTCTGTGGTGGATGAACGCACTTTGCGGGAACTGTACCTGACCGGGTTTGAGATCGTGGTCAAGGAAGCAAAGCCCAAGACCATCATGAGCAGCTATAACCTCATCAACGGAACTTACGCCAACGAGAACCGCCACCTGTTAATGGACATCCTGCGCGGGGAGTGGGGCTTTGACGGCGCTGTGGTAACGGACTGGGGCGGCAGCAATGACCATGCCCTGGGCGTGCAGAACGGCTCCACGTTGGAAATGCCCGCCCCCGGCGGGGACGCGGTGCGCGAGCTGATGCAGGCTGTGCAGAGCGGCAAAATTACCGAAGCGGATGTGGACGCCCGGCTGGACGAGCTGCTGACACTGGTGTTTGATACCCATGCCGCCGTGCAGTCCCACAGCCGCACCTTTGATGCGGACGCTCACCACGCCCTGGCCCGCCGCGCCGCAGCCGAAAGCATTGTGCTGCTGAAAAACGAGAACGACCTGCTGCCGCTGGCCGAGGGCGCAAAAGTTGCCGTGATCGGCGACTTTGCCCAGACACCGCGGTACCAGGGCGCTGGCTCCAGCGCGGTCAACTCCATCAAGGTGGATACCTTTTTGGACTGCCTGAAAGAGAGCGGCCTGGCCAGCGTGGGCTTTGCCCCCGGCTTTGACCGCCAGGGCAAACCGGATGCCGCCAAACAGGCCGAGGCTGTAGCCCTGGCCCAAAAGGCCGAAGTGGTGCTGCTCTGCCTGGGGCTGGATGAAATCAAGGAAAGTGAGGGTCTGGACCGCGGCGATATGCGCCTTGCGGACAACCAGATCGAACTGTTAAAGGCCGTGCAGCAGGCCAACCCCAACACCGTTGTGGTGCTCAGCGCAGGGGCTTCGCTGGAAACCCCGTGGCTCAAACACTGCCGTACCCTGGTGTATGGTGCGCTGGGCGGCCAGGCGGGGGCGGGCGCCATGCTGGATGTGCTGACCGGCAAAGTGAACCCCAGCGGCAAGCTGGCCGAAACCTGGGTCAACGCCTATGCGGATACCCCCGCCAAGGATAACTTTGCCGGGCCGGGCCGCATGGTGCAGTACCGCGAGGGGCTGTATGTCGGCTACCGCTATTACCAGACCGCCGGTGTGCCGGTGGCATTCCCCTTTGGCTATGGGTTAAGCTACACCAGCTTTGCCTACAGCAATTTGCAGGCCGCGTCCAATGGCGTGACCCTGACCGTAACCAACACCGGCAAGCGCGCCGGAGCAGAGATCGTGCAGCTGTATGTGGCAAAACCCGGGGCAGAAGTGTTCCGCCCCGCACAGGAGCTGAAAGGCTTTGCCAAGGTGCAGCTGCAGCCCGGCGAAAGCAAGACCGTGACCATCCCGCTGACCCACGTGACCACCCTGCCGAACATGCCGAACGGCGCGAACGACTCCTCCGCGACCGGCCAGACCACCGAGACCGCCGAGGCGTGGTACTACCTCGAGCAGCAGGACGGCGACGCCAGCCACATGGTCATCGGCCTCGGCAAGTGGCTGGTCAACCATTACGGCGACCTGGCCGCCAACGACAAGACCAAGACCCTGTACGGGCACCAGGTGGAGATCAAGTACTCCGCCCAGGTCACCGAGAAGGCGCTTGACAACGGCAACAAGGTCAACAACCGCAACCATCTGGTCTACAGCAACCAGCCCGAGGACGTGACCAGCGCCCGCACCACCACCACCCCGGACGTGGTCGTCAAGCAGTGGACCTACGACATCGACCTGCACAAGCGCGCCGCGACCTCCTACAAGGGCCTCGCGGGCGCCGAGTTCGACGTGACCGTCAAGGACAACGGCAACACCTCCGACTCCAAGGCCAACGGCTCCGCGCTGAAGCTCGTCAAGACCGCCGACGGAGTCTACCGTGAGGCGAAACCGGGCGAGAACGGCTCCAACCATGTGGTCACCGGCCCGGACGGCCTGCTCCGACTGCGCGGCCTCGACCTGGGCGTCTACACGCTCAAGGAGACCAAGGCTCCGACCGACTACCAGCCGCTGAAGAGCTCCGAGGACATCACCATCGCCGCGAAATTCACCGACGACAAGTCCAACTACATCACCCCGGACGCGCAGACCGAGGCGACCGAGACCATCACCCAGAACAACAGCATCGTCCCGCTCGTGCGCCCGATGCTCACCTTCCGCGCCGACACGTCCAAGCTGCCCGCCGGCCTGACCATCACCAAGGCCGTCGGAAGCCAGACCGCCAAGTGGAGCGGCCAGGACGCGTCCAAGAGGTACTACGCGGACGACAAGACCAACTGGGTGCCCGCGGACCTGACCCTGCTGAACCAGCCGATCAACGTGATGCTCGCCAAGACCGGCGGCACCATCCTGTTCGGCTCCGCCATGGCGGCCGGCCTGGCCCTGCTCGCCATCGGCGCGGCCATCGTGTCCCGCCGCCGCGAGACCCGATGAGGGCATGAGGCCATAGATCCATACACGGGAACGCCCCCGACTCCGGCATCATCCGTCGGAGCCGGGGGCGTTTTTGCGCTATCGCCGCCAGCGGCCGCCGCGCGGGGTGCCCTTCGGCTCCCGCGGCTGCACGCGGCGCGGAGGTATGTCGTCCGGCTCCTCCGGTTCAGCGGTGAAATCACGCCCGCCCAGGTCGGCGTATATCCCCTCGATCACGGGTTCGGACTCCTCCAGACCAACGCCCGTCTCCTGGCGTATCGACTCGATGGCCGCCAGATTCCGCTCGACCATCAATCGTTCGTCGGCGGTCGGCTCCGCCGTGAAACGGTCCGACCAGATGGATTCGAAATGCTTCGGATCGGTGCCGTCGTAAAGAAAGGCGCCCGAACGGTCCATGACCGACAATCGATCGAACAGACCGGATACGGCGACGGCATGCACCGTCGATGGCAATGCCCTCACCGTATTTTCATGGGCACGCGGCGGGGTCCATCGGGCCTGCTCCCCTGAAACCAGATCGTCATAGAAACGGGCCAGCAGTCCCAATCGGCTCAGCATGGGCGGAACGGCCAGTACCACCGCATGGGTCTTCCGCTTCAGCCGCCTCGCCCTGGCGGCCTCGTCGAGCACGATGCTCTCATTGCGCCAAGTGCCCTCGATGATGCAGGATACGCCATGCGCGTCGGCGTATCCGACCGCCTTGCCGGTCCAATAGCCGGCGGCCGGCGCGGTCACGTCGGGCATGGCGAGCGGATCCTCCTCGCAAAGCCGCTCGTAATCGGGATGAAACTGCCTGAAATCGTCTCCGACGATGGACAGAAGACCACCGGAATAACCTCGGACCAGCTCCCTTTGCGCACGGGTCTTGCCTGCCGCAGGCTGTCCGCCGAGGAACACGGTCACGGGCTCGGACACCGGCATGGAGCGCGCCACAAGCCTTGGCTCTATCTTCCTCTTCCAGACATCATCCAAAAACGCCTCATCGGCCATCATCCGCGACCAACGCCTTCCTCTCGGCATCCCAACGCCTTTTCACCTCGATCTGCGCCTTGCGGTCGTTCGGGTCGATGGCGTCGCGCTGCGCGTCGAGCCCTATCTGAGCACGCAGCCAGCGCGCCTGCTCGTAGGGGTCGGCGGTCCTGTCCATGCGGGCCGCATACGCACCGCCGAGACGCGTGGCCGACTCGTAGAAGATGTCGTAAAGCACGGAATCGGGAAGCAGATCCATGTCGTAATCGACCGTTTTCTTATCCATGGTCCTCATCATAGTCCGCCCATGCGTCCCGACGCATAGCCCGGGCATATGACCACCGCCCATATCCAGCCCTCCTGGGACGCCATCCTCACCGGCCCGACCTCGCACCGGAGGCGCGTATCCCGCGGCTGGACCGCCGGAGGCGTCGTCCTCATGGTCGTCGGCGCGCTGCTGCTGTCCAGCCCGCTGCTCGCCATGCTCGCCATCACCTACGATCCCGGCACCCGGGTCTCCTTCACGTCCGACGGGGAGGAGACGGCCATGCTCGCCAGGGCCGCCCGCTACGACGCCCGGCTGCTGCGCGACGGCGGATCCACGGCCGTCGGCGAGGCGGCCGACCCGTTCTCCGGCACGGACGCGCCCGCCTGGCGGAGCGACGGGGACTATCTGGGCCAGTTGGGCGCGGGCGACGCCATGGCCCGCATCCGCATACCGTCCATCGGCGTGGACCTGCCGATAGGCCACGGCACGTCCGCCGGCACGCTCGAGCAGGGCGCGGGACACATCCACGGCACCACGCTGCCCGTCGGCGACCCGGGCAACAGCGTCATCGCCGCGCACCGCGGGCTTGACGTGCGGCTCCTGTTCTACCGCGTCGGCGAGCTGGGCCGGGGCGACATGATATACACGGACGCGGGCGGCCGCACCGTCGCCTGGAGGGTCGACCGGCGCTACACCGTCGACCCCGGCTCCAAAGCCGAGCGACGGACGCTGAAGGCCGACGGAAGCCACACCCTGCTGACCCTGTACACCTGCGACCCGCCCGGCCTCAACACGCGGCGCCTCATCGTCCGCGCCCACAGGGTCCCCTACGACGATGCCGCCAGGACCGCGGAGCGCCAGATGGACGTGAAGGGCATGGCCGCCTGGCTCGGCATCGCCACCATCCTGACGTTGACGCTCATGACCGCCCTGCATCCGACCGCGCAGATCATGCGGCACTCGTCGAGAAGGGAGGGCGCATGCTGATCGCCCAATGGAACATCCTGAACCGCGCATCCGATGGCTGGGAGGCCAAAGGCGCCGTGCTGGCCGACGCGCTCGTCCGGCGCGGCGTGGACGCGGCCTGCCTGCAGGAGGTCCCGGCCGACGGGCTGGACGCCCTCGCGGCCGCGTTCGCGGAGCGGGGTCTCACTCTCGCCGCCGGACGGCTCCGGCAGGGGCGGACGGACCTGTGCGCCGTCTGCTGGCGGACCGGGGCGCTGGAGCCGGTCGGCGGACCGTCCGGTGTTCCCGGCGTCGATTGCGCCATCCAGGCGTTCGACGGGCTCGCCGTCTGCTCGTACCACGGCGCTTGGGGCGCATTCCGGCAGCGCGAACGGCTCGACGAGGCGCGCCTGCTGGATGCGCGCTTGTCCCGCTGCGCCGCCAAGGGGGCGGTGCTGCTGTGCGGGGACTTCAACGCCATGCCGGACGAACCGGCCATCCGGCTCCTGTCGGGACTGTCCGAGGCGCCGACGTTCTGGACGGAGGCGCAGGACACGGCCGCCATGCTGGGCCGGGGAGGCCCGTATCCGACCGTTTTGCCCGGCACATCGGCGGAGGCGGCCGTGACCGCCCGGTCGCAGGGGCTCGATCCTAGACTGGTGCCGGGCAGACGTATCGACTACATGTTCTCGTACGGCTGGAATTACGGCCGGCCCGGCGGCTGGACGGGTGGGGTGTCCGTGGAGGACGCCGGTCCGTCCGACCATGCGTTGCTGACGGCGGAGACGCTGGACCGGGACGCATAGCGCACATCGGCCACGAAACGGCGGGGCGGGTGGTTTTGCCCCTTCTTCGCCCCACGCCCGCCAGCCGCGGCCGGTATGGGAGGGCCTCCGGCCCGTCAATGGCGACGGGTCGGAGGCCCTCCCCTTATTTCCCGGCGTCAGGATCGCAACGGCCGCCGCCCCAGTGGAGCCTCGGCCAGATAGTGTATTCCGGTGATTTCGGACAGGGCGAACAGGAGCTTCAACACGCTCGGTCCGACCTCGAACGGGACGTGATCGTCCGGCTCGACGTCCTCGATCTCCTCCCGGAACTGCCGCCATGCCTCGGCGGTGTCATTCGGCCAATCCGGCCAATAGTATTCGCCGCTCCAATCATGGACGAATCTCCGGTCGAGCTCCATATTGGCGACGTATTCGTAGGCTTCCTCATCGAACATGGGTGGCATGTGGCGCACGTCCGTCTCAGCTTTCCCGTCATGCACGCTTACCGTGCAGATTACCGGATGGTCGGAGGATGCGGTGCCATCCAGCTCGAACCGGCATTCGCCGCCGGGCTCCCCCGACTTGCTCGTCTCCTCGACGGGATCGCCTTCGGCGCCATAGGACGCGTGGTACCTGCCCCGGCCGGTGAAGACGGTCACGGCGCCGCCTTTGGCTCCGACCACCGTCCAATCGATTCGTTCGACGCACAGTTCGCTTATTTCCTGCGCTGTTTTCTTATTCAACATGGTTTACGTCTTTCCCTTCTGGCGGCTTTCTGTGCCGCAAATCATTTCTTCGATGGGCTTTTGCCGTTCTTTCCGTCTTCTTGGAATGGGTCGAAGATTCCATCCCCGCCGGTGTCGAGCCGGTAGGGTGTGCCACCTCTGGCTTTCACGAACTCATGGCCTGTTATCGCGCCTTGGGGAGTCATTGTGACGACAACGGAACCGTCTGGCTGTGGTTTGCCTATTTCCATTTTCATCTTGGATGGAATGTTGTCCTTCCGGTCAGTAGTGGATGAATTGCAGTTGGGCCGCCTGCTCCGCGGTGAACGTGCGGCTGAACGGCTTGCCGTTGCAGACGCTGCCGCATTCGGACGTGGTGACCGAGCCATCCGCGCCGACGTCTTCGACGATGCCCACATGCCCGTAGAACGGGTCGGAGCCGTACTGGCCGCGTGCGAAGCAGATCACGTCGCCGACGCGCGGCGTGTCGTCGACCCAGTAGCCGAGCCGTCGGGCGGTGTCCGCCCAGTCGGCGCCGTTGCCCATGTGCGAGCCGGCGGGCAGGCCGAGCTGGTGGCGGCGCACGTACGCCCACCAGGTGCATTGGCTGAACCCGTAGGCGTTGCCCGTGTCGCCGTCCGCGTGGTCCGGGTCGAACCCGGCGGGCACGGACGCCTCGTCGCGGCCGTTGATGAGCGCCTGCACGGTCTTGTTATCGGCCTCGCGGACCGTCATCCTCGCGTCGGGGTCGATGTCGGAGCCCAGGTCCCAGGAGCCGGACGACGGCGTGGCGCGGGACTCCGAGCGGCTCGCCTCCGTCAGGGACGCGCGGGACACGGCCGTCGCCGTATCGAACGCGGCATACCGCGGCGTCTCCCAGGGGCGGAGGACTGCGAGCGGGACGGCCGCGGACGCGGCGAGCAGGGCGGCGAGGCCCAATGCCATGATGCGGCTCCGGCGGCGCGTCCGGCGAAGACGGATGGAGCGTCTGTCCATGGCGGGGACGGCGGCGTGACGGGCCATCTACTCCCCCAGTCCCAGGCCGCGCACCCATTTGTCCACATGGTACGTGTCCTTTTTGCCGATGACGGGGCGGAGGATGACGGCGGAGCCCTTCAGCATGCGGTTGCGGAACAGGCCGCCCAGGTACTCATATCCGGCCGTGATGGTCCGGGCGTTCTCATCGAGGATGCGCCCTTCGGGGACCTCGATGACCTTGTCTCCGACGATCCGTTTGAACGACACCCTCTGCCCCGTGGAGATGGTCCATTCCATGGTCCGCCCGTCGGCGAACACGGTGATGCGCCTCATTGCCTGCCCTTCCTGTTCTGGTAGTCCTTCAGATTCGGTCCGTCGCCGGGAGCCCCCCAGGCGACGATGGACGGCGAGCCGTCCGGGTCGGCCACGACCACGTCGTAGGAGAGCGTCGAGCTGTCCGTGGCGCCCCGGTCGGAGCCGTCGGAGTCCATGTCCGCGTCGGATTGGAGGTCGGGGTCGGTCGACGTGGCGGTCTGATCCTCGGGCAGTTCGATGTTGACGCGGAAGACGGCGCGGTCGGACGTGTTCTCGTCCTTGTCCACGTCGCCGCGGTTGAGGTAGCGGCCCTTGTCGACGGTGGCCTGCGCCTTGTCGGACAGCCTCAGCGGCCTGTACTTGATCCTGGTGTCCGGGTCCTTGACGATGGTGGTCAGCATGTCCGCGTCATGGCCGACGTACGCCTGCCCCCATTGCGTAAGGAGGCGGGACAGCGCGTCGGACGCCGTGGCGTCGGACAGGGTGCCGGGCCAGGTGATGTTGCCGTTCGGCGTGGCGGTGTTCGGCAGGCTCTTGCGGGTGGCCGACGGATAGCCGAGCAGGCCGTTGTCGTCGGTGCGGATCGTGGTGTGCACGGTCCACCATCCGAGGCTGGATTCGACGGTCAGGTCGTGCCTGTAGACGGGGATGGTCTTATCGCCGTCCTTGTAGGTGGTCTCCTTGCAGCCGTCCCAGCTGGTGATGACGGCGTTTTTGCCCAGCGGATTGTCCTTGAGCCATATCTCGGTGAGCTTGTAGGCGGCCTGCTTGCCCGCCGGATTGTAGTCGACGGCGGGGATGTCGACGTTCTGCGCGACCGGGTTCTGCAGCAGGTAGATGACGATGAGCAGGGCCACGAGGATGGCCCACAGGAGCGCCTTGGCGGGGCGGGCCTTGCGGGCCTTGAGCCTGAGGAACTGGATGTCCGGGTCCTCCTCGCGCCGGCGGCCGCCGACATCCCATCCGTGGTCGTCGGTCTTCTTGTTCTTAGCCATATGGCCCGCCTATGCCTAGAGGCCGAGCCCCTCGAACAGGCCGTCGACGTCGGATTCGTCCTTCGGCGCCTCCGGGGCCGGGGATGTCGGCTCCACGGTGGACCCGAGCAGGCGCTCGACGGTGGCGGGGCGGCGCTCCAGCGCCTCCAGCGCGCGGCCCTTGTCCTTGAAGTTGACGCGCACCTGCGGGGCGGCCGGGGCCTTCCATTGGACGCCGTCGGGGACGTCGCCGCCTCCGATCTTCTCCACGAGGGGTCCCAGGAATCCGGGGTCCATCGCGTCGTCGGTCGGCATCGGCACCCGGCGGACGAAGTCCTCCATGCCCTCCTGCCGGTCGAGCCACGCGCCGTACGCCCCGGCGTCCTTGACGACCCATTCGCCGTCGCCGCCTCCGGCGGTGCGCTGGATGTCGGCCAGCTCCTCCCCGTCGAGCATGGCCGGTTGGTGGCCGGTCTCCATGCGGCCGACGAGCACGGCCTTGCATCCCTTCTCCACGGCGTCCATGCGCGCCTTGGCGATGTTCGCCACGGCCATGACCGTCATCAGCCGATCGTCGGACAGGTCGCCCGCGTCGAACGTGAGCATATCCTTCGCCATATCCGTCTCCTTTCGCTTCGATGTTCCATCCGACGCCATGCGTCCGCGGCTTCGTCCCGTTTCCCGATAGGGGGTCGATAGGGGTTTTTCGGCCGAAAAGCCGTATGCACTTGCGTATGCACTTTCGGTTTCGGCGGGCCGAAGAGGCTCCAATGCCTACGAACAGTAGAGCTAAGGCCTGATTCCATCGTCATCCGTATGCAGCCGTATGCACCGTATGCACTTCCCTTAAAAGGAAAAAGGCCGAAAAGACTCCAACTCCCAAAAGAGGTGCATAAAGTGCATACGGCTTCTTTGATGTCTACTCAGCCCTACTCCCGCCTAGCTTCCTGCTCGAGCCGAAAAAGTGCATACGGACTGCATACGGCTGCATACGAAGTGCATACGGACGCATAAATGTGATGGAAGTGTGAAGACGGGCTTGATTCGTTCATCAAAATCCACTGCCCGTCCTTATTCTCGAAGGGCCGGATAGGGGGTCGCCGGTTGCCTGTGGCCGATGAATGGCCCGCAGGCCGTCTTGTGGCATTGCCGTCGACCGTATGGAATCGTCCGAAAAGACAATCGCGTCTCCGGGCCGTTTTTTGATTTCAGTCGACGTCATTGCCCGAGAATCGAATCCTTGGCGCCCCCCTGCGGCACGGCGCGGGTCGGATGGCGACAACTATCCCCCAAAAGGACGAAAGCCCGTCGGAGGGGCCAAAGAATCGTTTTTAGGGGCGAAAGCCGGCCCGCGCGTCGAGCGGAATCAAAGACGGGCGGAGGCGAATCAATCTCATCGGCGGGCGATTCCGACGAGAATCGGCGAAAATCCGTATGCGCTTTTGCTTTCGGCGTGCGGAAGAGGCTTCGATGCCTACGGGCGGTATGGCTAAGGCCTGATTCCGATGACTTAGGCCCTATGCGCCCCGGCCCTCACGGCCGGACGGGAGTGAACGAGCCGTCGTCGGAGAGCAGGAGCATCGACCCGTCCCCGTCCGTCCAGGTGTCGCAGAACCGGAGGCCCTCGGTGCTGGCGACGGTCGGCACGGGCGTGTGGCCGACCACCTGGATCCAGCCGGCCCACGGGTCGGCCTCCAGCTCCGTCCGGTCCGCCCAGACGGGCGACGGCACGGAGCGGCCGCCGCGTGCCGGGCCCGCCATGTCGAACAGGTGCGTCGGACTTTCGCGCAGCCGGCGGTCGAGTTCGCCCTCGGGCGAGTCCGACAGCCCCGCGTACGCGGCCCATGCGCCGGTCACGCCGGCGTGCGTGGCCAGGACGCGTCCGCGCCGCCACGCGAGCCTCATATCCAGCGGCTTCAGTGCCTCATGCACGCCCTCGTGGGCGCGTGGTTTGAAGCCGTCCGCCTCATGTCTGAACCAGTGCGCCGCGTACGAGCGAGGGCGGGCCAGGTACGGCAGGTCGTGGTTGCCCGCCAGCACGGTCACGTCGAGTCCGGCGGCCCGGCGGGCGGCCACCCAATCGGCGAACATGCGGACCGCGGCGACCGCCTCGCGGGCTGTGACGTCCCAGTCGTCGCAGACGTCGCCCAGGAACACGACCCCGACCGCACCGGTCATGGCGACGGCTCGGTCGACGGCGGGCAGGACGCGGGCGGACTTCAGGTGGATGTCGCCGACGAACAGGACGGTCATCGATCCTCCAGTCGGCAGGTGGCGCATTCGCGGGGAAGATTGGCGGGCTTGATGCCGAGGGCCGTCAGTATGCGCATCGCGGCCCCAACCGGCGCGTAGCCGTGGTTGACAAGGAACCGCACCGTCTCCGGTGATTCCCCTGACTTCTCCGCCAGGCTTTCGGTGGTCGCGCCCGTCCGTTCCATCTCCTCGACGACATCCTGCCGTAGCGACTCCGCGTTCCTGAAATATCTGGCGGCATTCGATCTGCGGGCGTTCAGAAAACGTCTTCTGCCACGCTCCTTCTCCTCCTCGGTCAAAGGCGGAAAACGGTACCCCAATCCGGCCATGGCAAAACACCTCCTAGACGCTATTGTGACATGCGTCCCATGGCTGGGCTAGAGAATCTTCAGATCATGCCATCCGCCGGCGAGCCTCCAATGCCCGCCGTGCAGGCGCAGCAGCACCGGCTGGAGCACGCCCTCGAAGACAAGTTGGTCGATGGGACCGGCGACGCGGGCGAGGCGGCCCGTCACGCAGGTGCCTTCGACCGTGTGGGCGTGGGCCGTGCGCCCTTCGAGTGCCTCGGGTTCGAGTCCGGTCCAGTCCGTCATCGGGCCGCCTCCAGCGCGGCGCGGGCGCGGCGCAGGTATCCGTCGCGTATGGCGTCCGGCTGTCTGCCCCACCAGTCGGCCACCTCGGCGTCGGTCGGGTCGTCGGAGGCCCAGTTGGTGTCCAGGCGGAACATGGCGACCGCGGCGCGCTCCACGGCGGCATCGTCGTCAGACGCGGCCGGTTCGTCCCGGGCCAGGATGCAGACGAGTGTGGGCGGCAGGGGCGGATCGGCCGCGGCTCCGGGCAACACGTCGGCGCGGACCACACGCCAGCCGTTCGAGAGCAGGTCCCCGAACGTGTCCATGTTCTTCAGGTCATAAACGGAGCCCAGGGTGCGCGCGTACATGAGCGGCACGATCTTGAAGTCCTTGACATCCTCCCCACGGCTAAAGCCGGGGGATTCCCTTCGCCGACCGGACTCCGAAAGGACTTCCGATCGGCGTTGAGGGGGTTGACGCTTCATCGGGCCGCCAACGCGGCCCTCCACGTCCGAAGCGGTGCCCCCGCCCGTTTTATTCGAAGCGCGGTCCAGTATGTTCATGGCCGCGTTGACGTCCGCGTTCGCCATATACCCGCATTCGACGCAATGGAAGACCGCTTGGCTCATCGTGGACCACCTCCTTCCGTTAAGGCTCTATGCGTCTTGGCCTTGGACCCCAGCGCTGAAGCGCGGGGCATGAATTTTTTCGGTCATCGTCCGTTTCCATCCTTTTCCGCCAGGCGGCGTCTTACGGAGTTGAGCCCGTCCATGCGGCCCGTGTGGTACTTCGGATCGAGCTCTGGGTCCATGTGTGTTTCGCGCACCTCGTCCGCGCACCAATCATCCAACGACTCCAAGCCGGACGGCGCGCGCAGGGCCTCCTCCAGCGTCATAAGCGGGAAGGCCCCGTCGCCGAGCGTCCGGACGACGAGGGTCCAGTCGGTGGTGAGCCAGAGGGCTCCGTCCGTCCAGCTTGTGCGGTTGTTCGAGACGCCCTTGATTTCGGTGCGGCCCCAGCCGGTGCCGTCGGAGTGGAGCCACAGCAGCCATTCGCGGTCCGCGGTGACGTAGAAGCCCGATTCGTTCGGCTCGGCCGGCGGGGCCGAATACGGCACACCCATCTCGAATAGGGCCTTCTCGACGCGCTCCGGTCCGATGCCGAGCTTTTGGGCGAGGACGCCGGCGTCCAGGTCAGACATACATGCCCTCCTTCCAGCCGACGAGCACACCCGCGTCGGCCAGGACGCGGAGCTCCCGCTCCACGTTGGCGGCCACCTTGCGGGCGTAGGCGAAGTCCGGATTTTGCGACAAGAGCCACTGGTAGTCGTATGGCTGTCCGAAGTCCTCATCGAGCACGTCGATGCGCCAGTCCGAGCCGTCCTTGGCGGCCGTGACGTCCAGCGACGTCGTATGGTCGTCGGATACCGGCTTCCGGAGATACCAGTCCTCCGGCACGCAGTCGGTGAAGCCAAGCGCGCGCATGGCCGCGTCGTCGAGGACGCGGATGGACAATGCGGCGTTGTTGCCGTGCCTCGTGTATTCCATGGTTCCTCCTATATACTCCGGCGGGCCATGTCCAGCGCCAGCTTCTTGACGGGCGCGTCCCAGCCTTCGGACGGCGCGGGCGGCAGGACGCGGGACGGATCGAGGGCGGCGAGCCGCTCCTCCAGCCGGCGGTACTCGGCCTCGCCGGCCATGAGCGCCCCGCGGCGTATGGCGAGCAGGGACACGGCGTCCGGGTCGGCCAGCTCCGCCGCGCCCGTGGATGCCAGCGAGACGGCCAGCCGCATGACGCGCACCGCGTGCATGAGCCGCTTGCCCGGCTGGTCGCCGCGCTCGTACATGTGGTGCTGGTTGTGGGCGTAGTGGGCCAGGTGCGGGATGAAGCCCGCGTGCAGGGCGCCGCGCGCCGCGTCCATGGCCGCGCGGCCCAACGGGTCGGCGCGGACCACGGCGGACGGCGGCAGGAGAGCCACCTCCATCGCGTTGGGCGAGCCCTTGGCGAACATGTCGCACCAATGGTGCAGCCCCCACGTCTGCACGTCCGCGCCCTGGGCGACGGTGCGCTCGCGTGGGCGGCGCAGCTCGAGATAGTCGGCGCGTGTCGGGGCGGCGATGCCGCGCAGGTCGCGGTCGGAGCCGGGCTCCGCGCAGCCGTACAGGCGGCTGCCCGTCCCGAACACGAGGCAGCAGCCGTCCAGAAGCGCGGCCTCGGTGTCGGTCAATGGGGTCATTCGTCCTCCACCTCAAGCACTTCGGCGCCGTTGAAGGACCAGAGGTGGTCCTCGTCCACATCGACCACGTCGTAGTCGACCCTGCCCTCCCTCAGGGCCTTGAGGACCGCCTCCTCGGTCGGCTCACCCAATTTCCCCTCGTCCCATTCGACGGAGAGGAGGTCGCGGCTCTCCTTGGTGCAGTCGGCGCTTACGGTCAGATACTTCATGATGCCCTCCTTGGGGTTTGTCCTAAAGGAGTCCATGCGTCCCGGCGCGCAGCTCGATGCGCCGCCTCAACTCCACGGCGGGCGGCCAGCCGGGGCGCAGCTCCAGCGCCGCCTGCGCGTCCGCGTACGCGGCCCGGTACCTCAGACGCGAGAGGCTCCAATCGGCCCATGCGAGCCAGACGCCCGCGTCGAGCGTCGGGTCGAGGCCGTGGTCCCGCCGCCATTCGAGCAGGCGCGCCGCCCAGACGGCCGGGTCCTCGATGCCCACGGGGATCTCGCCCTCATTTAATCTTTCCAGTCTCGTAGGTACGTCCATGCCGGGCTTTTATGCGTCTCCGCCGGGGCGCATGAACGGGGCGGACGGAAAGGAGCAGGAAAATGGAGAATGAAACCAGAAGAGACATGCTCGAGACGTACGCGAAGGCGCTGGAGGGCGGCCTGATGCCACTGGATGCGGCGAAGGCCCTCGCCGGCCGCATGGAGGCCGACAAGGGCCTTCCGTGACGCGGTACTGCTCATGGCGGGCTGTGGTGGGAATGTGGACTGGGCGATGCGGTTCATCGCCGCCCCATTGGCGTTCGAAGGTGAGGTCAAAGCCATGCTGGTGAAGGCGTTCAAAAACCGCAACCAGACCAATTCTTTGGCGCATCTGGTCGACGACGCCCTCGTACGCTCCACCCATGCGGCGGAGCTGGTTCAGTCCTGTTCCAGTGAAAGTTCCAAAGCTCCGGCGAGCAGGGCGCAGGCGGAGCGGATGGCGGCATGGACGTCCTCGCCGGCGTTGGCGTGCTCGACGTTGACGACGGTGCCGTAGCCGACCGTGTCGAATGCGAAGTCGACGTCGGCGGCCGGCTCGTCGGCGAAGCCCTCGAGGGTCAGCCAGCCGTGCGGGGCGGTCGGCGCCTCGGAGCCGTCGGCGATGGCGCGCAGAGCGTCCGCCAGGTCCTTCCGGACGGCCGGGTCGATGACCCGGGACGCGGTGGAGCCGATCTTGCCGTCCGGATCGATCGTATAGGACGCGACGACGAACAGATTATCGGGCGCGGGGTCGTTCGACAATGTGACGCCCAGCCAGAAGTGCTCATTCTCCCTCATGCTCGCCCTCCTTATGCAGGTTCTCCGCGATCTCGTCGCCCAGGGCGGCGGCGCGGCACAGGGACCAGATCATAAGCAGACATGCGGCGACGGCCGCCACGATAATCAATGCAATCATACCCATGGCCATGCGTCCGATGGGAGGGCCCCCTATCCGGTTCTTTAAAAGAGAGGACGGGCAGTGGATTTCAGTGGACGAATCAAGCCCGTCTTCACGTTTTCTTCACTTTTATTCGTCCGTATGCACTTCGTATGCAGCCGTATGCAGTCCGTATGCACTTTTTGCCCGCGAGCAAGAAG
>ERZ827126.1743-NODE-1743-length-17990-cov-3.289323_pt1 | contig 17990 bp, 13 predicted proteins | sample MGYA00519780_ERZ827126 | MGnify/ENA primary metagenome ERZ827126 (study PRJEB31778, sample SAMEA3449262) | human gut metagenome | biome: human gut; feature: human-associated habitat; material: faeces | place: United Kingdom | collected 2010/2012 ...
TTGCCCATGCAACAATGAATTTCAAATCGATTGAAACCTGAATTTCTTTTTTCAGCAGATAAGCACGAATCGTATTATTTACCATAAAACCTAAAAACAGGGCTATACTTGCTCCCTGTACCCCAACAATCGGTAATAGCAGATGCACGCTGACTACATTTACCACACTTCCTGCCACTGTGGTATAAAACAATACATTATTTTTCTTAATTGCAGTAAAGATATTTCCAAAGAAACTGCTGATGCAGGAAACAATGGTTGCAAGCAGATAATACGGTACCAACTGTTTTGCGTCCGCATAAGATTCATTAATCATAATCGGGAAGATAACTGAAATTGCAGGAATCAGCATTAAAAGCCCCATACATAAAAACTTGATATAAGAGTTTAAAGCAGTGGTATAAAATTCTCCCTGATTCGTCTGCTTCTGTGCTTCTCTTGAATAAGACATTTCCTGCCATGCCATATTAAAGCAGGTCGTAAACAACGTAATAAACGAAGAAAATCTTCCGGCAATCGAATACAGACCATTTTCACTGACTGATAAAACATTTGAAATTGCGACACGGTTATAGGAAGTTAAAAACCAATATGCCACAGAATTCATGCAAAGCGGAAGTGAGAAAATCAGCATCCTTTTGAATAAATCTTTATCAAAGGCTGACACAGAAATCAGCTTTGGCAGCTTGATTCCCCATCCAAGCACTACGATATTGACCAGATATCCGATACAGGCAGAGATAAACAGTGCACTGTAATCCATGCGGAAATATACAATAAATAAAATGTTACATGCTACAGTTACAAAAGAGCTGACCAGACCAGATGTGGTATATAACGCATTTTTTCCATAGGTTCTTGCAAGATATCCAACTAAAGTCTGAATGTTCATCATAATACCATACAGATAGATAAGTGGAAGATACTTGATATCAAAGATACATCCTGCTCCAAATAACACGATGGTATAAAGTACCGTAGAACCGGTGAAAATCGCAATTCCACTGGTAATCGGCTTTTTCCGCTCTTCTCCTTCATATTCAAAGGCAAAACGCATGATTCCGCTCCAGATATCCAGAAACAGAATCGAACACAAGAAGTTAATGTAAGCAGTTGCAAGGTCATACGTTCCAAGATCTGCTTTGTCGATATATTTGGTATAAATCGGAAGCAGGAAGAACGTAATCAATTTATGTAATACTGTACCTATAAAATAGATACCTGAAGTTTTTACAAATTTCCAAAGATTCTTCACAGTAATTCTCCTTATTTGGTTTTCCACCATGCTTTAAAATCATGATGGGTGACACGTTGTTCTACCGGTGGCAGGGTCATATAATCGCCATATTCAATTGTAAGATAGGTATCATATCCTTTTGGTGCACGAAAATGTTCGCCCTCAAATTCCAATTCAACTGCTTCTGAAAAAATTTCGGCCGGCATCATATCTTTTTCTTTATAACCGCCCACCAGACAGCCCACATACTTTGCACCCTCTACCGGATATCTCTGGCTTAAACGATCTACCATACGGATAAAATTCTTTCCGCCAATCAGTCTTCTGACAGCCCAGAATACAAACCGTTTTGTATTTCCTGTAGTATGGTTTCCTTTTACACCTTTAAAACTCTGAAATCCTCTGTAACGCTGTTTTTCCAGATACAAACATTTTCTGACATGTTTGATATAATCCTCTTTATTCTCCCCAGGGAGTCCATCATAAGGAAAAATATCTACATAAATTCCCATTGGACAATTGACTTCGATATTTTCTTTTAAAATTGTACGAGTATCAACTGCTTTTCCAAAGGCATAAATATATCCCTTTGTATTTTTATGATTGACTACTTTATAGCAGGAGTCTTCATGATTCATAATCTGCTCCAATTTTTCATAGTCTTTTCTTGGCATCCATATATCAAGGTCATCATCCCACGGAATATATCCTTTATGCCGGACTGCCCCAAGCAGAGTTCCATCAGACATAAAGTATTTCAGATGATGTGCCTTACACAGTTCATCTACTTTTCTTAAGATTCCAAGCTGTATCTCTTTTAATTCGGCAATCTCTGTAATTTCCTGCATCTTAAACCTCCATTTTTTATTTTTTAACCACTCTCGAAGTATCTTACTATATTTCCTGTATAAAAGCAAATGCCAGAATCTGTCTCTCTTTCGTTTTTCTCTCTTTGTATTCTACATAACTATTGAATTTTCGACAAAAAATAGCTTATAATAGCAGGATGAGACGCAAAAACAATGCATACAAATAGAATAGAAAGGGATATTATCTATGCACAAAAAGAAACCTTATTTTGCCAGATTCCTGGCACTGCTGCTTAGCACAACAACTGTATTTGGTTCTGTTCCGGTTTCTGCATCCTCTGTATCTGGCAGTTCCGTTTTAGAATCTGCCGATTCCTCCAGTGACACCCAAAATCCAGATGGTTCGGACTCTTCCGGTGATACTCAGAATCCAGATGGTTCGGACTCTTCCGGTGATACTCAGAATCCAGATGGTTCGGATTCTTCCGGTGACGCCCAAAATCCAGATAATTCAGATTCTTCCGGTGATACCCAGAATCCAGATTCATCCGATAAAGACGACAACGAAGAAGAACCTGAAGTTTCTTATTCAAAAATTCATTTTATTACGCTTCCGTATAACAGTGATGCCATCCTGCTTGAGAGCAATGGACACTTTGGAATGATTGACTCCGGAGAAGACAGTGATTATCCGGATGGCAGTGACCCACGCTATCCATTGAGAAACAATGTCTATACCGGAGAGGGCTTTGAATTGATTATATGCACAGTGTTGGTGTCACACAGGATAACTTTGATTTTTATCTTGGAACACATCCTCATAGTGACCACATCGGTTCTGCGGATGAAGTCATTCGGGAATTTCATCCGCAAAGAGTTTATCTGATGGAATACAAAGATGAATACATCACTTCACCCGGACTGTTATTTGACAATCTTTATGTTTATGATAAAGCAATCGAAGCTGCGAAAGAAGTCGGAAGTACTTTGATTCAGAACTTCGATGTCAATGCACCGGTGATTCCGAATCAGGCTGCTGAAGCTTCCACTCAGCCAGCAGAACAAAGTATTTCTGCCGGTACGGATACCCGTTCTTATTCTTATATTACAGAACAGGAAATTGAAGAAAAATATGGAGATTCTCCAATTCCAGAAGATGACCCTGCAATGGAAGAGGCATTCCCCGAAGAAGGAATTGCTGTACTGAATTCTTCTGACCCAAACTCACTAGTCTACAGCACACCTGCAAGCACAACCGGAAATCCAAACTTCGATCTCGGGGACTTGCATCTTCAGATAATGAACTACAGTGATGATTACAAGACAACCGGAAAACTCGATGCCAACTATTTTTCTCTTGGCGTAAAAGTTACTTCCGACAGCGGATATACTGCCTTTCTTAGCGGCGATATCGGTTTTGCAGACGGAGATGAAGCACGTCTTTCCAAAGTTTTAGGACATATTGATGTTTTAAAACTGGGTCATCACGGAATTGCAAATTCAAACTCTCTGGAGTATTTAAATGCCTTAAGTCCAACAATTGCCATTCAGTCAGGACTCTACAAGGTTCTTCCAGAAGACAGAATTGAACTCTTAAATAAACTTGGAGCAAGACTTTACTCTCTTCCTGAATATACTTCCTACACTCCTGCCATCACATTGGATATGGATACGCTGGACTTAAATGTCTCTTCTTCTGATTATTTCTTTTACAGTAAAGACGAGACGCCTTATCTTTCCAGTTATTTAAATGGACGTAAAAAAACCTACACCGGTTTTGTGGACTATGATGGAGAAACCTATCATTTTTCTAATTCCATTACCGCAGATGAAAAGAAATGGATTCGCACAAATGCAACCTGGTATTATGCTGATGCAAAAGGTGCACTCGTTCATGGCTGGTTAAAAAATGGAAACTATTACTATTACTTAAAGAATGACGGCAGTATTTCAACCGGACTCTGCACCATTGATGAGGATACTTACTTTTTCAATGACAGCGGTCAGATGCTTTCGGCTGGGTGGAAATGGATCAATAAAAAATGCTATTATTTCCAGAAAGACGGCACCATGGCAAAAAATGCCTGGATTGGAACATCTTATGTTGATGAAAACGGAGTCTGGGACACTTCCAAAACCACAACCTCCAAAACTGGATGGAAACAGGATAAAAATGGCTGGTGGTATGTTCACGCAGACGGAAGCTACACAAAAAATGGATGGGAAACCATTGATGGAGAAAAATACTATTTTGATTCCACCGGATATCGTCATATTGGATGGCTGTATCTTAATCAAACTTATTATTATTTCGACCTCTCAACCGGAATCTTAAAGACCGGATGGGTAAAAAGTGGAAAATACTGGTATTACATGAATGAAAAAGGAATCATGCAGACCGGATGGCGTGAAATCGATGATAAATGGTATTACTTAAATTCATCCGGTATGATGCAGACCGGATGGCTTTACCACAAGCAGAAATGGTATTACCTAAATATTTCCGGTGTCATGCAGACCGGATGGGTAAAAGTTGGAAATAACTGGTATTATCTGGACAGCGACGGTATCATGCAGACCGGATGGACTTATCTGTACACCCAGACTTATTATTTAAATAAGAGCGGTATCATGCAGACCGGATGGCAGACACTTAACAACAAAACTTATTACTTTGACCCGACAAGCGGTGCTATGAAAACCAAATGGCTCAAAATCGGTACAAACCAGTGGTATTACTTAAATGAGAACGGAACCTTAAAAACCGGATGGCAGACACTCAATAACAAAACTTATTATTTTGAAACTAATGGACTGATGCAGACCGGATGGAAACGACTCGATTCTAAATGGTATTACTTTGGCAATGCAAATGACGGAGCTATGAAAACCTACTGGCAGAAAGTCAATAATGCCTACTACTTCCTTGGTTCAGACGGTATCATGCGAACCGGATGGCAGAGCATCTGGGGCAAATGGTATTACTTAAATTCCTCTGGAGCAATGCTGACCGGATGGCAGAAAATTGACAATAACTGGTATCTTCTCCAGTCAAATGGTGCACGCATAGAAGGCTGGTATACAAACGGCAAGAATCGTTATTACCTTATGCCTTTAACCGGAGTGATGCAGAAATACTGGTTCTCTGTTGACGGCAAATGGTATTATGCAAATTATAGTGGAGTGTTACAGACCGGATGGGTTACCTCAAACGGCAAAACCTATTATCTGGACGAATCCGGAGTGATGCAGACCGGACTGAAATTAATCGACAAAAAATGGTATGTTTTCTCTGCTTCCGGAGAACTGATAGGTTCTAATTAAATCTAAATAATCGAGTAGGAGGCTAACCATTGTTGATTAGCCGACCTCTCACACCACCGTGCGTACGGTTCCGTACACGGCGGTTCCTTAGTTTTCACAAACTACCAGATAATAGTCAAGCATGGGTATATATCCTAACTTGGCTATTATTTTGTTTGAAAAGATTTGGTTTAGCACTTGCGCCATTCTCCAACATCCTTTTCTACTGCAAGCGAGTTCTTTCGCTTTCCAATGATCCATTCCCAATGCTTTCAGCATTCGGTACTTTGTCTTGATTTTCTTCCATTGTTTCCAATAGACCGCTCTGATTCTGCGTCTTGCCCATTCGTCTGTATCTTTGAGAAGATTTTTCATGTCGGCTAGTTTGAAATAATTTACCCAACCTCGCACGAATTGTTGATATTTTTCTTCTCTTTTTGCATTGCTCATGCCATTATTTCTGTCTGTCAGTTCTCTGATTTTATTCTTCATCTTTGCAACTGACTTCGGGTGCACTCTAAATCTGCATTTTCCCTTATTTCTGTAAAAACTATAACCAAGGTACTTTACTTTGCTGACGTGTGCCACTATCGTTTTCTTTCTGTTCACTTTGAGAAAAAGTTTTCCCTCTATGAATGGAATGATATTTTTCAAGGTTCTTTCTGCGCTCTTTTTACTTTTGCAGAAAATCATGCAATCGTCTGCATATCGGACAAATCTGTGTCCTCTGCGTTCCAGTTCCTTATCCAACTCATTCAGCATGATGTTGCTTAGTAACGGACTTAATGGTCCACCTTGTGGCATTCCTATTTCTGTACGTTCAAATATCCCATTTGCTATAACTCCCGCATTCAGGTATTTGTGTATCAGCGATATAACTCTGCCATCCTTGATGGTTCGTGACAACACCTCTATCAGTTTGCTCTGGCATACCGTGTCAAAGAACTTTTCCAAGTCCATATCCACTACATATACGTAACCTTCGTTTACATTCTCTTGGCATTGTCTGAGGGCATCGTGCGCTCCTCTTTTGGGGCGAAATCCAAAACTATTTTCCGAGAATTGATCCTCATAGATTGTTGTGAGTTCCTGTGTGATTGCCTGTTGTATTACTCTGTCAACCACTGTTGGCACTCCAAGCATGCGAAACTCGCCTTTTGTTTCTTTGGGTATTTCTACCCTTCGGACTGGGTTGGGTTTGAACTTTCCATCCCTTATTTCTTGGATTAAAGTTTCCTGGTTTTCTCTCAGGTAGGGCAGAAGTTCATCCACCTGCATTCCGTCGATTCCACCGCTTCCTTTGTTTGATTTTACTTTCTTATAAGCCGCATTTAGGTTATCCTTTCGCAAAATCAAATCCAGAAGATTGTCCGTCCAATAATCTGTGATGACACCGCTCTTTTTAATAATCTTCTGGTGGTCTAACACTTCTGCATACTCTTTCTGTTCCGCAGATACCATTTGCAGATAGTCTTCCATATGAAGTTGTCTGTTATTAAATCCACTTTCAGTTACTTTCATTGCTTGTGTCTCCTAAAGTTCAGCCCTTTGCTAATGTTTGCAACCATCAGTTTACTATGGCTTCTGCTGACTTCTCGTCATTCGTTGTTACTGACGGATTTCTTACTCTGTTTCCATCCGCTGACGAGACCTCCCTTGGTACTACACGTTTCTTTCTCTCCATATATCTGCCACATTTACTATCATTAATTCCGAGTAGTTATTGGACTTTGACTTGTCTGGCAGTCTTGTCCTCAATAATAGCCTTATGTGATTTCTGTTCGTCAGACCAGAGATTTGCCTCCACCTTCCTTCAGATTCCCCTCACGTTAATCATAATCATTTCTATGAACAGGACACCCTTGGTCTCGGCTGTATCCTTCCCACTACTAGGGTGGATTAGGGACTTTCACCCATTAGAAACGTGCGCCGCAAGGCGCACCAGCAAAAAAACAGACAGGATTTTGACATCATCCTGTCTGTTTTTTTTAAATTGCTTTTAACTTGTTAATTAATCCCAGTAAATCATTACCGTAATTCTTGCTTGCAGCCCAGCCGCCCCCATTTGGGTTTTCCTGAATTCCAAGCCATTCCACGTAAGGTGCACTTCCTCTTGTCACATAAGAGAAACGAACATCTACACAGGTATTTTTTAACGCCTCTTTATTGGCATAAGCTTTTAAATGCTGTACCTGAGCACGGATTCCGGTTCTTACATCCTTAAAAGAATTTCCTGCAACTCCGTTTCCGGTTGCTCCAAGTCCTGCGAAATTAAACTGGCTGATTTTTACATCTCCGCCAAATTTCAGATATCCGGTTTCTAACATTGCCTGAATAAATACTACATCGGCTTTCATGTTTTCTGCATCGGCTTCTTCTTTTATTATTTTACAAAATGTTTCAATATCCGCTGCACCACCCTTGGTCAGCGCTGCAGACGGATAGGCAATCGAAGAGTATGTATTATAATATTTTACCATCTGAGAAACAGTCACACTGCTTGTTCCCGTAATCTGATATAACCCTTCATTTTTTGTTTCTTCTTTTAGAGCTCCACTGCTGTTAAATTCATACTTTGTTCCGCCAATTGTAACGGTTCCGGTTGCCATTGCTCCTTCTGAGTCAAAATAATAGGTCTTTCCATTAATGGTCTGCCAGCCGGTTTTCATTGCTCCATCTGAAGCCCCGCCAAAGTAGTACCAGACTCCTTTTATCTTCTGCCAGCCGGTCTGCATCACTCCATTTTCATCCAGATAGTACCATTTTCCCCAGATTTTCTGCCAACCGGTTCTTCTGACACCATTTGCTCCAAAGAAATAGTAGTTTCCGTCGATTTTTCTCCAGTAAGTTTGCATCACCCCGCTGTCCACGATGTAATAGTACTCATGGTCAACTATCTGCCAGCCCACCTGCATTGCACCATTTTTCTCATTTCCAAAATAATACCATGCTCCATCGATTTTCTGCCAGCCGGTCTGCATCACTCCATCACTGTCAAAATGATAATATTTGCCCCAGATCTTCTGCCAGCCGGTTCTTACGGAACCATTTGCTCCAAGGAAATAATACTTTCCATTTTCCAGATACCAGTAAGTTTGCATCACTCCGTTTGCCTTCAGATAATACCACTTTCCATCAACCTTCTGCCAGCCGGTCTGTTTTGCATTTGACTTATAGTAATACCAGTTTCTATTTTCTTTGACCCAGCCATTCTTGTCTGAGTCGCCGGAATTACTATTACTGTTATTATTAGAAGAATTCGAAAGTGTCACACCAAAATACTGTGCAATTCCTTCTGCATCGGCTCTTCCAATTTTCTGTAAATCTGCTTCACTGTCTAAGAATTTTGCATCCACTGTACTGCTGATAAATGCATGCTCCACAATAATAGATGGAATACCTGCCTGCAGTCCCTGACGAACAATCGCATAATAGTCTGCGGTACTTCCATCCGGATATTTTGTACCGCTTGCACTGTCACGATAAACCAGTCCACGATTGTATAAGCCTAAACTTACCAGTTTTTTCAAAATATCCTGTGCCAGTTGTCCGGCATTTTCCGCAACTTTAGAGTTATAGCGTCCTGTTCTTGGTACGAGGATTTCTGCTCCATTTGCGGTTTTTGAATCTGCGGAATTTAAATGCAGGCTTACTAAAATATCTGCATTCTTAGAAGCTGCATAATTTACACGTTCACTTAGTCCAACATAGCTATCATGCGTTCTGGTCATATAGACAACGAACTGTGATGATTTCTCTAACTCCTGTTTTACATAGTTTGCAATTTTTAATGTCAACTTTGATTCAGATTCGGAAGAAATTCCATTTTGATTTTCAGCGCCAGAATCTGTTCCACCATGTCCTGGGTCTAACACAATCACATACTTCTGTACTGCTCTTCCCACAGACTCCATGGAAAATGTGCTGATTTGGGCAGCTACGTCTGCATCCGGAACGAGTTCTATTGATTTTTCAATTGAATCTGCAATTTCCTCTCCCGTAATTCCGTCTCCCTTTGTGGAAATGATAGAATCTTCTACCAGATTAGCAGTCTCTTCATCTAAAGACTCTTCTGTATCCTGCAATACTTCCGAAGCAGTTTCTTCTGAAACTTCTGTCTGCGTCATACCCTCAGAATCTTGAAGTGACACAGTATACTCAATCCCTGTAATTCTCACCACAGCACTTTCCCATACACGTTCCACTCCATCCTGTGCAATCGGAAGCAAAAAAACAGCAAAGTTCTCTGCTACAGTATCTGACTCTGCTGTTTTCACCTCGCCTCCATCTCGGTATGTAAGTACTGCACTCTCAATCACTGTTGTTTCGTCTCCAAAGCTCATAATAACAGACTGATTGATTCCATCATCCTGAGTAACCACATAGTTAAACGCCACTTCTGAAACAGCATCCTGCGAATTTATTTCTTCTGAATTCATTTCTTCTGAATTTGTTTCTTCCGAATTTGTTCCTTCTAAATCAGAAGTTTTCGAATTCTGCTTCTCAATATCCTGTTCGTTTGTACTCTGTGCCTCCGGACTTTGTTCCTCTGAAACCTGTTCCTGTGAAATTTCATTTGTGCTTTTTTCTGTACTTTGCACCACTTCCTGTGTCTGCACAGTTTCCGACACAGACTCTTCTGTCCCTGGCTCTGCTCCGAATACCGGAGTCGCTACAGATAATAACATGATCAGTGTCAACAAGTAAGCAATCCATTTTTTTGTTGCCTTTTTCATTTCCTACCCTTCCCTTTTTGCTTTGCGTCAACTTTTTCCAAATTTATTACATATATGTTAACCAAGTATTTCCTATTATATAATACTTATTTTTAAATTGCAATGTATATCAAATTAATATTTGCGTTTTTTTTTAACTATGTTAAAATGTTACCGTAGTTATTTGATTTAGAACAAAATTTTTAGGAGTCGTTATGATTGATTTTAATATTGCCCCTCATACGGGAAATGAAGTAAAATACATACAAGAAGCCATCGCAAGCGGAAAAATCTGCGGAGATGGAACATTTACCAAAAAATGCAGTCAGTGGATGAAAGAACATTTTTATACCAATCAGGCATTTCTCACCACTTCCTGCACTCATGCACTTGAAATGGCAGCTGTCTTAAGCGGTGTAAAACCGGGGGATGAAGTCATCCTTCCCTCCTACACCTTTGTTTCCACAGCAGATGCTTTTGTTCAAAGAGGTGCATCCCTTGTCTTTGTCGATATTCGTCCTGATACCATGAATCTTGATGAAACATTGATCGAGGACGCCATCACTGAAAAAACAAAAGTGATTGTTCCGGTTCATTATGCCGGAGTTGCCTGCGATATGGACACAATCATGAATATTGCAAAGCGTCATCACTTAAAAGTTGTCGAGGATGCCGCACAGGGATTCGCTTCTTATTATAAGGGAAAAAGTCTTGGAACAATTGGAGATTTTGGCTGTCTTAGTTTTCATGAAACCAAAAATTTAAGTATGGGAGAAGGCGGTGCATTATTCTTTCAGAATAATGCTTATCAGGAAAAAGCAGAAATTCTGCGTGAGAAGGGAACAGACCGCAGTAAATTTTTCCGTGGACAGATTGATAAGTATACCTGGCAGGATTATGGTTCTTCCTATCTTCCAAGCGATTTAAATGCTGCTTATCTTTGGGCTCAGCTTGAAATGGCAGATGACATTCAAAATGACCGCATGGCCACCTGGAACTTTTATAATGAAGCATTAAAACCACTTGCCGATAAGGAACTGATTGAACAGCCTTTTATTCCAAAAGATTGTATTCACAATGCTCACATGTACTATATCAAACTCCCGAACCTGGAAAGTCGCTCTGATTTTATTCATTATTTAAGAGAACACGGTGTGATGTCTGTTTTTCATTATATTCCATTACATTCTGCACCGGCCGGAAAAAAATACGGACGTTTCTTTGGAGAAGACCGCTATACAACAAAAGAAAGCGAACGTCTGGTACGTCTTCCGATGTACTACCAGCTGTCACAAGCGGATAAAGAATATGTTGTTAAAACAATTTTTGATTACTTCAACCGGTAAAAATTTTAAAAGAGTGGAACATTTTGCCAAATCTACAATCTGTTCCACTCTTTTATACTCTGTCTCTATAAATCCGTTTCTTATATTTATACATCTCATAATCGGCTTCTTCTTTAGAAGATTAAAACGGCAGGGTATAAATAAACACTCCACTCATAATAATCAAATTTCCAATTAATTTTTCCTTTGTAAACTTTTCTTTTAAAATAAAATACGACAATACCATAACAAACACATAAGTAAAGGTATCAATTACTGCACCATATTTCATGTCTACTTTTGTATACGCATAAGTATTTAGAAACAAAACGGCTGCAAAAATTCCGTAAGAAAGAATCACGCGCCAATTTAAATATTCAAAAATCGGATTTTTATAGGTTTTATTTGCACTCTGCTTTAATAACAGCTGTGAGAATGCACTGAAAAATGTTCCGATAAATAACAGCCACATATAATTATTCATATTTCTGCACCACCAACACTCCAATAAATACAACCAGCAAACCAATCATATTCGTCACCGTAAGACTCTCATGAAAAATAAAAACAGCCCATATCTGGCTCCAGATTAAATATACCGTACGGTTTGCATAAGCAACATTTAAATCAAATTTTTTGATAACCTTCTGCCATGCAATTGCATAAACAAAGCAGTTTAATAACATCAAAAAAGAAAATCCAATCATTCCTGCTGAAAACAGTCCGTGTTTATTAAACTGCTGTGATGCCAGTTTGCTGAATACACTGGTAAATGAAAACAGCATGATATTTAAATGCAGTAAGATATAATCTTTTAATTTTTCCATCGTTCTTCCAAATTTCCTTTCGACAGCCAGACTGCTTCTCTTGCATGGCTTAACGCTTCTTCTAATTCCGCTTCGCTTCCTGTCCTCATAATGACCTGCCCAATCCGATCTGTTCCATTCTTCATTGCCTCAATTTTATCACCGACCCGATAATCAAGCTGAACCTCAATGCCTTTTTGAACCAGGCTTTTAAGTTTATCCATTTCAATCTTTTCGATTATGCCATCCTGATTCGAAAACAGCAATGCGCCCATGCAAGGATGTGTTTCTTCACTCTGAAACTCTGCCTTTTCGCCAAGTGCATAGCTGATTATCTTTTCATACCAGTCATAACCCGTATAAATTGAAATCAGCTCCGGAATACAGGTTGCTCCTGTTCTTCCTCCAACTTCAATCAGCCAGACCTGCTCTCCTCTTACAAATACATCGGCATTTAGCGGACAGTTTTTCATTCCCAGTGCTTTTATGGCAAGCTCAATCTGATGTTTCAGATTTTCCATCAGTTTTTTCGATGCATGATAAGGAAATTTATGTCCGATTGGCATCGTTGTTCCATTTACCGTATAAGTAAATTTTTCATGCGGAAAAAATGCTTCGATTTTTTCTTCTCCAATAAAAGCATCTACCCCTATTTCATCGGCTTCAATAAATTCTTCTACCAGCACATACGGCTTCTTTGTTACCTTTTTTGCTTCCTGCCAGGCATATTCTAATTCTTCCATCCTGTCTGCACGGTGGATTCCACGGCTTCCTGAACTGTCCACTGCTTTTACCATAACCGGAAATCCAAGTGCATTAGCCGACTCAACACATTCTTCATAAGAAGCGACCTTTCTAAAATCTGCGGTTGATACCCCTCCTGCCTTTAATGCCTCTTTCATCAAAAGCTTATCCGTGACCTTCCACGCTGCTTCTCTTGGAATCCCGCATAGTCCCAGATTATCACAGACAAAACCAATCGCCCGCACTGCCACGTCCGTTCCTGAGGTACAGATTCCGGAAATCTTTTCTCTTTTTGCGGTTTCTAAAATTTTTTCATAATCTCTTGTATCTATCTCATAAAAAGAATCCGCAAGCGCAATTCCCGGATAATTTCCTTTTATGCTTACAACCAGCGTTTCCAGCCCCATTTCTTTTGCTTTTTTTATTAAAGGCACTTGATAGATTCCTGCTCCTAATATCATTAATTTCTTCTTTGACATTTCAAAATAACTCCCATTTAGCTGATTTGCCAACTTTCTTGATTCGGTCAAATTTCTTCCCTTTGTTCGCTTACATTTATCGTTTCTCTTACAATAAACTGTGGAGTATGATTCAGCGTAAGAATAATTTTTCCAAGATATTCCCCGACAATCCCAAGACACATTAAAATCATGCCCGCAAATACCATCGTCACACACATCATAGACGCCCAGCCAATCACCAGAGACGGGTCAACGATTTTTCGTATCGCTGTGATAACTGCCATCAAAAATCCGACTCCGGCAGCAATTCCACCTGCCACAGACGAAATTCGAAGTGGAATCACAGAATAATTCCAATATGCCAGCCATAAACGAATCAGCTTATGCAGGGTATAATTAGACGTTCCAACCTCCCTTTTATGATGTTCCACTTCCACATTTCCAATATTGTGGGTAATCCGATAAAAAATCCCATCAATATAAGGATTATAACTGTCATATTTCCTGGTTTCTTCTGCTACTTTTTTGGTGATAATCCAAAAATTACTTGAAGTAATTTCTTTTGGCCGTCCCAGTAAAATTCTCGAAGAAACTTCATTTAATTTACTGCTTAAGTTCTTGAGAGAAGAATTTTTTCGTTTTCCATAATGTCCATAAACCAGGTCATATCCCTCTTGAATTTTCTCTACCAACTTAAAAATCTGTGAAGGATGCGTCTGCATATCATCATCCATTGCGATTAAAAGATCGCCCTGTGCGTAGTTAAGTCCTGCCATGACAGCATTATGCTGCCCGGAGTTCTTCGCAAGGGAAATTGCTTTTACAAATGGATAGTCAGCTGCCAGTGCTTTTAATTCACGAAGGGTCGCTCCGTCATCTGGTGAGTAGTCATCGACAAGAATAAATTCATATTCCGGGCGCCCTAAGCGGTCGAGTTCTGCACTGGTAAGCTCTACGACTTCACGAATAGTCCGTGAAGATTTATAACAAGGTATAATAATCGAGTGTAACACGAGTTTTGCCTCCTGAGTAGTTTCGTTTCCAATAAATCTGCTAAATATTCAACGGTTTATTGTATGCTATTTTGAATAAAATTCTTTAATCTTTTCGCAGACAGTCAGAACTTTTTCTTTTTCTAAACCATAATAAAGAGGAAGACGAAGGAGACGTTCACTCTCTTTTGTTGTGTACTTATCTTCTCCGTGGAAGCGGCCAAACTTCTGTCCGGCTGGTGCTCCGTGAAGAGGAATGTAGTGGAATACAGAAGAAATCCCGTTCTCTTTTAAGAACTTGATCAAGGTACTACGTTCTTCTAAGTCTTTTGCTTTGATGTAGAACATATGGGCATTATGTACGCAGCCTTCAGGAACAACAGGAAGTTCGATGTATCCAGCTTCTTTTAAAGGAGTGAGATTCTCGTAGTAAGTGTTCCATGTGCTCATACGGTCATCGTAAATCTTATCGGCAACTTCTAACTGGGCATAAAGGTAAGCAGCGTTCATATCACTTGGAAGGTAAGAGGAACCAGCCTCTACCCATGTGTATTTGTCAATCTGTCCGCGGAAGAACTTGCTTCGGTTTGTACCTTTTTCACGGATAATCTCGGCATCTTCGATATTCTTTTCGTCACGGATTAAAAGGCAGCCGCCCTCACCCATGCTGTAGTTCTTTGTTTCGTGGAAGCTGAAACAGCCGTAATCACCGATTGTTCCGAGAGCCTTTTCTTTATAGGAGGACATAACGCCCTGTGCGGCATCCTCGATAACGAGAAGATTATGACGCTTTGCGATATCCATGATCGTATCCATCTCGCAGGAAACACCGGCATAGTGTACAGGAACGATTGCTCTTGTCTTATCAGTAATAGCATCCTCAATTAATGTTTCGTCAATGTTCATTGTGTCAGGGCGGATATCTACAAATACAGCGGTAGCACCACGCAGAACAAATGCATCTGCAGTAGAAACGAATGTATAAGATGGCATGATAACTTCATCACCTGGTTTGATATCTGCAAGGAGAGCAGCCATCTCTGTAGCGTGTGTGCAGGAGGTAGTAAGAAGAGCTTTCGCTGTTCCTGTCTTATCCTCAATCCATTTGTTACATTTTTTAGTGAATTCTCCATCACCACTGATCTTGTGATTCTGGATGGCTTTTGTCATGTATTCTGTTTCCTTTCCCGTAAACGGGGGAATGTTAAAGTTAATCATATGAATTCCTTCTTTATAAAATAGTATAAATAAATGGGTTAACAGTAACAGTACACGAACTATCATACGCATACTTTCACATCATTATAGCAAAAATCAGGATAATTGTATAGTGAGAGAGCAGGAAAAATGTACAGTTTCTTCCATACAAAGGGGTGAAAATATCAGGAAATTTTAAAGAAGCAGATTTCTTGACGGGGGTTTTATTTAATTATATAATATAAAAAGGCCTTTTTTGTAAAAAGCAAGAAATATAAATTTATTTATTATGATATGGAATCATTTTAAAACAGAAAAGTATTTTATAAAAAATGCCAGAAACCTTATTTGTGTCGTATTTCTGTTTTAATATAATTTTAATATAACAGAAATATACTTATAACAAAGCTGTTTTTTTATGATACTATATAATTTGTGATGGAGTGTACTCTCGGAATCTTTCCTGTACTTGATTTTGTGAGCACATTGAATAATATGGGAGGTAAAGAATGAATAAGAAACATTTAGGAATTGTAGCATTGTTTATATTGTGTTTTTCATTTGCTTTGGCAGGGAAGTCTGCACAGGCAGCAACAACACCACAGGAAACAAGTGTCAGCAAGATTGCTTATGTAGATGCTTCTGGAAGATTAGTACTTAAGTTTGCGGATTTTTCAGATGCGGGTTATACATATACTGTAACAAATGAGAAGACGGGAGCTAAGACAGATACAGCGCAGCTCGCATCAAAGAAAGGTGTGCTTACAGTAAGTCTTGGCCAGCTTTATTCTGCTAAGACCGGATATAAGCTTATTCTCACAAGTAAGGATAATACAAAGAAACTGACAGTTCACTATTATACAGGTAAGGCGCTTGGCAGTTATTCTATCAAGCAGAAAAGCAATGATTCTGTAAAAGCTTCCTGGACAGTGTCTGACAAGATATATACTAGATATTCTTTAGAACTGTATCTGGGAGGAAACTCAACAGTAGCACAGAAAAGGATAAGTGTAGGTAAGACAGCAGCCTCTGCTTCTATTGCATCCTCATCTTTAAAGAATGCCAGATATTATACTTATTTAATTGGTCAGACCACTCTTAACAATAATAAGACAGTTTATTATGGACAGGGAATGCTTAAGACATTTGATTATGTGAAGAAGCCTGCAAAGGTAAAAGGTGTAAAAGCTGTACCAAATGCGAATGCGGCAAAGCTTTCATGGAATGCTGTGAGCAATGCTTCTTATTACACTGTTTATAAGAGTACAAAGTCTTCATCTGGCTATAAAGTAGCCAAGAGCAAATGCACATCCACTTCTTTAAAAATAAAGGGACTGACTGGTGGTAAAAAGTATTATTTCAAAGTTGTAGCAGTTTCACAGGCTGGTGGAAAGACAGTGATCGGAACACAGTCTAATGCGGTTTTAGCGAAGATTCCAGTAGTTGCCGGGCAGGTACGGAATGTACAGTTAAGTTTTGATTCCAAAAAGAATCTGGCACTTACATGGTCAAGAACAGCAAAAGCAACCAGCTATCATATTTTATATAAGAAGGCAGCAGATTCCAAATATAAGATACTGATAAAGACAAAAAAGAGCAATTATAGTCTTGCTAAACTGAAAGCGGATACAAAGTATAACATCAAAGTACAGGCAGTTACCAGAATTGGAAACAAAGTTTACTTAAGCAGTAAGACATCTAAGGTAATTACAGTAACCCCAAGACAGTATAGAGATAAGAATTATAATAAGCTGCTTGCCAGCCAGGTAAGAAGTATCGGTTACGTTGGAAATAAATGTATTTACACAACAAAGAAGTATTCAACAGAAGTTAAGACAGCATTTGTAAACTATAAGGGATATTCCAGTAAAACAAAGTATTTGATTTGGATCAGTCATTATACACAGCAGGTAAGCATTTTCGAGGGAAGCAAAGGCAAATGGAAGATGATCCGTACATTTATCTGTGCGACCGGAACAGCAAAGAATCATTCTCCAAGAGGAGTATTTAAGATTACTTATAAGGAAAAAGGCTGGTTCTACACAAGCACAAAAGAACTCTATGTAACACATTATAAGGGAAGAAACTCTTTCCATACACGTCCATTATGGAATAACGGTTCTGTACAGAACCCGACAATCGGAAAACCAGCGTCTCATGGATGCGTCCGCTGTTATAACCAGGATGCGAAATATATCTATGATAAAATGCCAATAGGAACAACAGTGGTGTCTTATTAATCTGGTTTGCCGCAGGCAAATAGACGCCCTCAGGGAATAAAATAATTCATATTTGTGACTTTCGTCGCAGCGGGGAGTAGTCTTCTGAGAAAAGCCCGGCATTAAAATAATTGATTTTGACTCAGTTGTAAAAAACACAAAGTCGTCAAAATCAATTATTT
>ERZ827126.1755-NODE-1755-length-17878-cov-12.095943_pt1 | contig 17878 bp, 19 predicted proteins | sample MGYA00519780_ERZ827126 | MGnify/ENA primary metagenome ERZ827126 (study PRJEB31778, sample SAMEA3449262) | human gut metagenome | biome: human gut; feature: human-associated habitat; material: faeces | place: United Kingdom | collected 2010/2012 ...
AGATCGCTCTGTCCTACGGCTACTACCGCTACCAGACCAACATCATGATCGTCTGCGTCGTGCTGCTGGTGCTCATGGTGCAGGTGTTCCAGACTGTCGGTACCTTCTGGGCGACCAGAAGCGATAAGCGGCTGAGAAAGTAAGTTTCTGCTTCCTGCAGGGAATAAAATTTAACGAATCGATTCCCCGCAGGAGGCTCATGCTCCTGCGGGGAATTGTGCTATACAGACAAACCCAGTAAAGGAGTATGTTGCAATGAACCGTGATACCATCTGCGTGCAGGGCGGCTACACCCCCGGCAACGGCGAACCCCGCCAGATCCCCATCATCCAGTCCACTACGTTCAAGTACGCTACCAGCGAGGACATGGGCAAGCTGTTCGACCTCGAGGCCGACGGCTACTTCTACTCCCGCCTGCAGAACCCCACCTGCGATATGGTGGCGAAAAAGATCTGCGAGCTGGAAGGCGGCACCGCCGCCATGCTGACGTCCAGCGGTCAGGCTGCCAACTTCTTTGCGCTGTTCAATATCTGCGAGGCAGGCGACCACATCGTGGCGTCCAGCACCATCTACGGCGGCACCTTCAACCTCATCTCCGTCACCATGAAGAAGATGGGCATTACCGCCACCTTCGTGGACCCGCTGTGCAGCGAGGAAGAACTGGATGCCGCGTTCCAGCCCAACACCAAGGTCGTGTTTGGCGAGACCATCGCCAACCCTGCCCTCACCGTGCTGGACATTGAAAAGTTCGCCAAGGCCGCACACGCCCACGGCGTACCGCTCATCGTGGACAACACGTTCCCCACGCCGGTCAACTGCCGCCCCTTCGAGTGGGGCGCTGACATCGTGACCCACTCCACCACCAAGTACATGGACGGCCATGGCGCTGTGCTGGGTGGTGCTATCGTGGACGGCGGCAAGTTCGACTGGATGGCCCACGCCGAGAAGTTCCCCGGCCTGTGTACTCCCGATGAGAGCTATCATGGCATCACCTACGCGGAGAGATTCGGCAAAGAGGGTGCTTTCATTACCAAGGCCACCGCACAGCTCATGCGCGACTTCGGCTCGATGCAGTCCCCCATGAACGCCTATATGCTGAACCTCGGCCTTGAGAGCCTCCACGTCCGGATGCAGCGCCACTGCGCCAACGGCATGGCCGTCGCAAAGTTCCTTGAGGCTCACCCGAAAGTGGCCTATGTCAACTACTGCGGCCTCGAGTCCAGCCCCTACCATGCACTGGCGGAGAAGTATCTGCCGAACGGCAGCTGCGGCGTCGTTTCCTTTGGCCTGGCCGGCGGCCGCGAAGCCGCCAGCACCTTTATGAAGGAGCTGAAGCTTGCCGCCATTGAGACCCACGTTGCCGATGCCCGCACCTGCTGCCTGAACCCGGCTTCCAGCACCCATCGCCAGATGAACGACGAGCAGCTGGCCGCTGCCGGTGTGCCTGCTGAGCTGGTGCGGATGAGCTGCGGCCTCGAGAGCAGCGAAGACCTCATCGCCGATATTGCACAGGCGCTGGATAAGATTTAAGAAACACGGTCAGCGCCATCTGCCGGTTTCGGCCCCTTCCCGTGAAAAAAGCGTCTCCGGATGCAGATAAAAACTTCCCGCTAAAACCGTCAAAAGGAGCAACGATGCTATGCCGCTGATCATCCCCAAGACTCTTCCCGCCTACGATGCCCTCTACGAGGAAAACGTCTTCGTCATGCACCGGGAACGGGCGCTCTCCCAGCACATCCGTCCGCTGGAGATCCTCATCCTGAACCTCATGCCGACCAAGATCGCCACCGAGACCCAGATCGCCCGCCTGCTGGCCAATACGCCCATTCAGGTCCACATGACCCTGCTGCAGACGGCCAGCCATGCGGCGACCCATGTCTCTGCGGCCCACCTCGAGGCGTTTTATAAGACCTTCGACGAGGTGAAGAACAACCGCTACGACGGCATGATCATCACCGGTGCGCCTGTGGAGAAAATAGACTTTGAACAGGTGGACTACTGGCAGGAGCTGTGCGAGATCATGGACTTCAGTGAGACGAACGTCTACTCCACCCTTCATGTCTGCTGGGGCGCACAGGCGGGGCTTTATTATCACTATGGCATCCGCAAGCAGCTTCTCGACCAGAAGATGTTCGGCGTCTTCGAGCATAAAGTCACCCGTCCCTCGAACCCGCTGGTGCGCGGCTTTGATGAGGTGTTCTACGCCCCTCACAGCCGCCACACCGGCATCAGCCGGGAGGATGTGCTGAACTGCAAGGCTCTGCGCATCCTCGCCGAGAGCGACGAGGCCGGCCCCTTCCTGATGAGTACTGAGAATGGACGGCAGATCTTCGTCACCGGCCACCCGGAGTACGACAAGTACACACTGGACGCCGAGTACAAGCGGGATGTCGGCAAGGGCCTGCCCATCGCGGTGCCGAAGAACTATTACCCCAACGACGACCCCGAGCAGCCGCCTCTCTTCCGCTGGCGTGCTCACGCACACCTGCTGTATGAGAACTGGCTGAACTACTACGTCTACCAGAATACGCCCTACGACCTGGGCGCTATCAGCAAGGTGGAGCACGAGGAAGAATAAAATCAGCCCTCTCCGTCTGGTGAGGAGGGGGCATTTTTGCAAGGAGAATACTTATGGGAATCGAAGCAAAATGGAAGAGCCGGGGCATCCGGGTGGGCAAACTGCCCTGCGGGCCGCTGGACAAGATAAGCGATGTGCCGGGTGTGACGGTGGGCCACTGCACACTGGCGGACGGCGAGATCCAGACCGGCGTGACCGCGCTGCTGCCCCATCAGGGCGATATTTTCCACGATAAAGTGATGGCGGCCAGCCATGTCATCAACGGCTTTGGCAAGACCACCGGCCTTGTCCAGATCGACGAGCTGGGGACGCTGGAAACGCCCATCCTCTTCACCAATACCCTCAGCGTAGGTACTGTGGAGACAGCGCTGGTGAAGTATATGCTGGATAAGAACCCCGACATCTGCGAAACTACCGGCAGCGTCAACCCGGTGGTCTGCGAGTGCAACGACAGCGGCCTCAACGACATCCGGGGCCTCCACGTCACAGAAGAAAACGTGAGGGCCGCGCTGGCCGACTGCCGCGCTGATTTCGCCGAGGGCGCTGTGGGCGCGGGCCGGGGAATGCGCTGCCACGGCCTGAAGGGCGGCATCGGCTCGGCCTCCCGTGTGGTGGAGCTGGACGGAAAACAGTACACCATCGGTGCGCTGGTGCTCTCCAACCACGCCGTCTTCGATGACCTCGTAGTGGCAGGCACTCCCATCCAGAGCCTGCTGGACGCCCACATCCCGCCCCACGAGGACAAGGGCTCCATCATCACGGTGCTGGCGACGGACATCCCCCTCAGTGAGCGCCAGCTGCGGCGGCTCTGCCACCGGGCGCTGGTGGGCCTGTCCCGCACCGGCTCTTTCTGCGGCAACGGCTCCGGTGAGATCGTCATTGCCTTCACCACCGCCAACCGGGTGCCGCACTACTCCGAAAAGGCCATCCTGCCGATGGGGATGCTCCACGACGACGCCATCAATCCGCTGTTCCGGGCGGTGGCCGAGTGCGTGGAGGAAAGTGTGCTGAGCAGTCTGCTCCATGCCGAGACGGTCACAGGCTATCATGGCCGGACGGTCAGATGTCTGAGTGATCTGCTCGACGAGAAATAAAAAAATGGGAAGCGCTTTTGTGCTTCCCATTTTTCATAGTATTATCTGCGGGGCTTCCGCGTCGGCTTTTTCTTCCGCACGCTGTAGCCGAAGGTCCCCAGCTTTTTGCCAAGAGCCAGATATTCGCCGTGGCTGTAGACGATGAGTTTAGCCTTGTCGAGGCAGAGCTTACCGTTCTCGTCCAACAGGCTCTCGTCCACGTCGCAGGCCACTACTTCGGCGAGGAAGAGGTCGTGGCTGCCCAGCGGGATGACCTGCGTGACCTTGCACTCGAGGTTGACGGGGCTTTCTTCGAGGATGGGGCAGTCCGTCAGCACCGAGCCGGGGGCAGAATGGAGTTTGCAGGCCGCGAATTTATCGAAGTCCCGGCCGCTCCTGACGCCGCACCAGTCCACCGACTTCACCAGTGCCTCGGTGGGCAGGTTGATGGCAAACTGGCCGCTCTCCCTGATGAGGTGGTGGCTGTATCGCTCGGGGCGGACGCTGATGGATACCATGCTGGGCTGGGTGCAGATGGTGCCGGTCCAGCCGATGGTGATGAGGTTGGGCTTGTCCAGCCCGCCGCAGGAGACCAGCACCGGCGGCTCCGGGTTCAGGAGGGTGCTGCCTTTCCAGCTCTGTTTGCTCATCCGTGATACTTCCTTTCGTAGGGAGCCCATGTGCGCTCGCTGATGATGTAACGGGGGCGGGCCTTGGTCTCCATATAGATTTTGCCGACGTATTCGCCGATGACGCCCAGACACACCAGCTGGACGCCGCCCATGAAGCAGACGATGCAGATGGTGGAGGCCCAGCCTGCCACGGCGCTGCCCAGAACAGCCTGCACGATGGCCCAGATGACGCCGATGAAGCTGATGAGGCTGACCACGATGCCTGCGCCGGTGATGAGGCGGATGGGCTTGTTCGACAGGCTGGTGATGCCGTCGAAGGCGAGGGCCAGCATCTTGCTGAGGGGATAGTGGCTCTCGCCGGCCAGACGCTCGTGGCGCTCGTAGTAGACGGTGTCGCTGGGGTAGCCCACCAGCGGCACCATGCCCCGCAGGAAGATGTTCACCTCGCGGTAGTCGGCGAAGCTTTCCAGCACCCGGGTGCTGATGAGCCGGTAGTCGGCGTGGTTGAATACGATGTCTGCGCCCAGCGCGTTCATCACATGGTAGAAGCCCTCGGCGGTGAACCGCTTGAAGAAGGTGTCGGTGTCCCGGCGGCTGCGCACGCCGTAGACTACCTCGGCGCCGTCCAGATACTTTTTGACCATCTCGTCCATGGCGTTGATGTCGTCCTGACCGTCGCAGTCGATGGAGATGGTGATGTCGCAGCTGCCGCTGTGGAGCGCCTCCATCAGCCCGGCCAGCACGGCGTTCTGGTGGCCGCGGTTCCGGCTCTGGGAGATGCCGATGAAGTGCTCATCCTCAGAGGCGAACTTCTGGATGAAGGACCAGGTGGCATCGCGGGAGCCGTCGTTGACGAAGAGCACCCGGCTCTTCTCGCTGACAAGGCCCGCTGCGGAGAGGTCGTTTATCTTTTTCAGGAACAGGGGGGCTGTGATGGGCAGTACCTGTTCTTCATTGTAGCAGGGAATGACGATCCATAAAATCGGTTTGGACATGATGAAGTTCTCCTTCTATATAAGGCTCTCCCAAAGGGAGAGGCTGTTACAGCACCATATGCCGCAGCGCGTCCGGTTCCAGCAGCTTGAAGCTGCTCTTATAGGTCTCGAGCAGGCCGTCCCGCTGCATCAGGCTCAGCTCCCGGGAGAGGGCGCTGCGGTCGCAGTTGAGGTAGTCGGCCAGCTGGATGCGGGAGTAGGGAATGGTGAAGGTGAGGCTGTGGTGAACCTCGGCCTCGCTGAGCAGGTAAGCGCACACCTTGGCCCGCAGGCTCTTGAGCAGCAGCAGGTCTACCCGGCGGGAGAGCAGGAAGTATTTGTCGCTGATGGTGCGCACAAGGTTCTGCAGCACCCGCTGGCGGGCCGGGTCGGCCCCGGGCAGCAGAAGCTTCTCGTAAGGCACCAGCAGCACCTCGCAGGGGGCCGAGGCCATCACCGTTACCGGGCTGGAAAGGCTCGAGCCGCCCAGCACGTCGCCGAACACACCGCCCGGCCCCATCTGGCTGATGGGCAGACGCGCCCCGCTGGCGGCGGGATGGTAGGCCTCGATGGCGCCGGAGAGCACCACGCCCACCCGGCGGTTCGACTGTCCGGCCAGTACGAGGGTCTCGCCCCGGCTGTAGGTGCGCAATACGGCCCCCACTTCGCCCAGCAGGACCCGGAGCGCTTCGGCTTCCAGCCCGGCGAACAGAGAGGTGGATTGTAACAGCGGAAGATAATTTTCCATACCCATTCCGTGAGGTTTTCCCCGGGCCCTCACCGCCCTTCTGCGATTCCGTTGCATGTGCAACGGTATTTTTTCTCTTATTATAGTAAACTTGAGGGCGTAAAGCAAATGGTTTTGCAAATTTTTTGCGGGAAAATTTCTCCCAATGAAAGTGAGGAACGAAATCCTATGAAAAAACTGACATCTCTGCTGCTGTCGCTGGTGCTGATGGTCAGCGTGCTGGCCTGCGGCGCATCGGCCAAGACGAGCACAAAAGTGCGCATCGCCGGCCTGAAAGGCCCCACCACCATGGGCCTCGTCAACCTGCTGAGCATGGAGAAGGACGGCACTGCTTCCCTCGACTATGACCTGCAGCTCTACGGCGCTGCCGATGAGATCGTGCCGAAGCTCATCAAGGGCGAACTCGACATGGCCGCTATCCCGGCCAACCTCGCCGCGACCCTCTACCAGAAGACGAACGGCGGCATCCAGGTCATGGCCGTCAACACGCTGGGCGTCCTCTACGTCGTGGAGAAGGGCAATACCGTCCACAGCTTCGCCGACCTCAAGGGCCGCACCATCCTTTCCACCGGCAAAGGCACGACGCCCGAGTACGTCCTGCGCTATCTGCTCAAGAAGAACGGCCTCGACCCCGACAAGGACGTGAAGATCGAATACTACAGCGAGGCTTCCGAGGTCACGGCCCAGATGGCCGCTGCCAGGAAGGATGCCATCGCCGTCCTGCCTCAGCCCTACGTCACCGCTGCCCAGATGAAGGACAGCGACCTCCGCGTCGTCCTCGACCTGACCAGGGAATGGAACAGGGTCTGTGACACCCAGCTCATCACCGGCGTCACCGTGGTGCGCACCGAGTACGCAAAGCAGAATCCCGACGTCATCGCAGCTTTCCTGACCGACTACCAGAAGAGCGTCAAGGCGGCGAACGAGGACATCGACGGCACCGCCGCCCTCTGTGAGGAAGTCGGCGTGGTGGCCAAGGCTGCTATCGCCAAGAAGGCCCTGCCCAAGTGCAACATCGTTTACCGCAACGGTCAGGAGATGAAGAAAGACATCTCTGCTTACCTGCAGGTGCTCTACGATGCCTCTCCCGCCGCCGTGGGCGGCAAGCTGCCGGACGATAACTTCTACTACACCGAGCCGTCCGTCCTGCGCAAGGTCATGGCGGCTATCCGCAATTCCGCAAAGTAAGCTTTGAAACAAAGAAGGGGCTGCTGCACATCGTTTTAGCCGAAAGTGCAGCAGCCCCTTTCTTAGATCAGAAGGCCCGCGCCGATGCCGATGAGAGCCGGCAGCAGCCAGCCAAAGCCGAGGCTGCTCAGGGGCAGAGCGTTCATCAAGGCGGAGAGGGGGCCGAAGGGCAGGGCAGCAGGGATGCTCTGGATGGCCGTGAAGAGGATGCTCAGCCGCCAGACCGATGTCCGCTGGAACCGCCCGGGCAGGAACTCCACCACGATGAGGACGATGGCGATGGGGTAGATGGCGTTCAGCACCGGAACGGAAAGGCTCAGGATGTCCGCAAGGCCGATGTTCGCCAGCAGCATACTCACCAGCGCGAAGAAAGCCGCAATGGCGGGGTAAGGCAGCTGGGGCAGAAGCTCGTGGAAGTATTCGCCTACGCTGGCGATGAGGCCGACGCAGGTGTTGAAGCAGGCGATGACGAAGATAACGGCCAGAAGCACCTGTCCCACCCGGCCAAACAGGCTGTCGGCCAGTGCCGTCAGGACGGAGGCGCCGGTGTCGCTGCCGGGGAACGCGGCCCCCGAGATGCCGCCGATGTGGGTCAGCATGGCGTAGACCACCAGCAGCATCCCGCCCGCGATGAACCCGGCCCGGATGGTGCCGCGCCGGACGGCAGCTTCTTCCGTGATGCCTACCGCCTGGATGTTCAGCGCGATGACCGCGCCGAAATTGAGCGCTGCCAGCGCGTCCATGGTCTGATAGCCGTCCAGCACGCCCTGTGCGGCGGGGAGGGCGGCGTAAGCCTCGGCAGGCGTGCCGTAGCCGGGCGTGGCCGGGTGGAGGATGCAGCCCGCGAACAGCACCACGATGAGCACCAGCAGGGCAGGGCAGAGGATGCGGCCCAGCCGCTGGGTCAGCTTTTCGGGCTTGAGGGCCACAAAGTACGCCGCAGCAAAGAACACGAGGGAGTAGATGAACTGTCCCGGTGTACTCCGCCCCACCAGCGGCGTCAGCATCTCAAACGAGGTGCTGGCCGTGCGGGGGATAGCGAGGCAGGGACCGATGGACAGATAGACCAGTACAGCGAACACCTGTGCGAAGCGGGGATGGACCCGCCCGGCCAGCGCAGGCAGACCGCCCGCCCGGGCCACTGCTGCCACGCCCGCGATGGGCAGGCCGATGGCGCTGACGGCAAAGCCCACAAAAGCGAGCCAGAGCGCCGTCCCGGCCTGCGCGCCGAGGAAGGGCGGGAAGATGAGGTTGCCTGCCCCGAAGAACATCGAGAACAGGGTGAACCCCACCAGAAGGAGCTTTTTGCCCCGGAGGGCCTGAGCGGAATCGTGCATGGTCATCTCTCCCATCTGTGCGCGGAGGCACGTAGAATAAGGATTACTTTATTCCAGTGTAGTGTTTTATGGCCTTCATGTCAAGAGAAGAAAAGATGAAGGATTGTATTCTCATACATGATGTGATATTCTGAAAGCGAGAAAACGAATAGGAGCAAAGAAATACATGGATAAAACAAAAAAACGCCGCATTCAAATCTTAGCGGCGTCGGTGTTCTGGCTGGGCGTCTGGCAGGTGGCGGCTGTGGCCATCGGGCAGGAAGTCTTTCTTGTCTCGCCGGTGCAGGCCATCGGTACGCTGGTGGAGCTGCTGCCGCAGGCCGAGTTCTGGCAGCGCATCGGTTTCAGCGCTGGGCGCATCCTGGTGGGCTTCGGGCTGGGCGTTCTGTCCAGCGCGGTGCTGGCGGTAGCCGCCGAAAAGTGGGAGTGGGTGGACGCCCTTCTCGCCCCCGTGATGCAGCTGGTCAAGGCTACTCCGGTGGCGAGCTTCATCATTCTGGCGCTGGTGTGGGTCAGCGGCTCGTCGCTGTCCGTCCTTATCAGCTTTCTGATGGTGCTGCCCGTCCTCTACAGCGCAGTGCGCACCGGAATCGGGAGTGCTGACCGCCAGCTTCTCGAAATGGCGCAGGTGTTCCGTCTGCCTCTGGGGCGGCGTCTGCGGGCGGTCTGGCTCCCGGCGGTGCTGCCCGCGTTCCGGCAGGGATGCAGCGTGGCGCTGGGCATCTGCTGGAAGAGCGGCGTAGCAGCAGAGGTCATCGGCCTGCCGGACGGCAGCATCGGCGACGCGCTTTACCGGGCAAAAATTACCCTTTCCACCGGGGAGCTGTTTGCCTGGACCTTCGTCATCATCCTGCTGAGTGCCGTATTCGAAAAGCTGTTCCTCGCTCTGCTGGATAAAGCGGTAGCGGCAGTTCTGGGCGAAGAGGGGGCTGAAAAATGAGTGAAACCAACAACAAACTGGAAATAAAAAATCTATCTAAACAATTCGGAGAGAAAATCCTCTTCGAAAACCTCTCTCTTATTGTGGACGACCCGGCGGTGCTCTGGGCGCCAAGCGGCTGGGGCAAGACGACCCTGCTCCGCATCCTGATGGGGCTGGAAGCGCCCACCTCCGGCAGCGTGGAGGGCGTGGGCCGGGTCGGCGCGGTCTTTCAGGAAGACAGGCTCTGCCCCCAGCTGACCGCCGAAGAGAATGTGGCGCTGGTGCTGACCGCAGAACAGTACAAGGTCAAAACACAATACAAAGAGCAGATACGGGATGACCTTATACAATTAGGACTGGATGACGAGGCCCTTGCCCTGCCTGCCCGGAAGCTCTCCGGCGGACAGAAGCGCCGCACCGCCTTGCTGCGCGCGCTCTGGGCCGAGAGCGACACGCTTCTGTTAGATGAGCCCTTCACCGGCATGGACCCCGCCGTCATGAAAAAAGCCGCAGCCATGCTCAAGGCACGCTGCGGCACAAAGCCCACCCTGCTGGCGACCCATGATAAAGAAGCCATCCGGGAGCTGGGGTGGAAAGTAATCGAACTGGGCTGAAACGAAAGGAGCCTGACCATGGAGAAAAAGACGAGCTGCCTGCTCTGCGTTCTTACCGCGCTGCTTCTCGCTGTGCTCTATCTCTGGGCCGCCCTCCGCCCGGGCATATGGCTGCGGGATGCCTTTTTGTATCGTCAGGCCGACGGCAGCTTTTCGGGCAAGAATGCGTATGCCGCCTACACCATGCAGATCGCCCAGACAGGAAACGGTGCAGAGGTGGATTTCACGCTGGACGGAGAGACGCGGCACTATCGGCTCGAATCGAAAGCCAAGGGCATGAGCGACCCGGGCGTAAAAATTGAGCAGGACGGAGTGGTCATTTTTACCGGGACCGCGCTGGGCGACCCCGGCGACGCCATCCTGTGGCGGGAAGACGATGGGGGCCTTGCCGATGAGGTGAACGTCATCGGCAACGGCGAATACCAGAAATCCGACCTCTGGCCCAGTTGTAACTGGCTCTATAATGTGGCCGTCGGCGGGCGGCGGGAGACCCGGGGCAGCGTGGCGTTTCTGCTGCCGATAGGGGCGCTGGTGGTGCTCCTTGTGCTGGATGTCCGGTTCCCGCTGCTGTTCTGGAACCTCCGTCACGGGCTGGAAGTGTACGGCGGTGAGCCCACCGAATGGTATTACGCGATGCAGAGGGTGAGCCGCATTACCAGCATCATCGGTGTTTTTGTGCTGGCGGCGATGAGCTTTGCTGTTCACTGAGGCTCACAGCAGCTCGGCAAGGATGCTGTTCTGTACGATGAGCCCGGCGGGCGTGAGGGCGAGGGTGTGGCCGTCAAAGTTGGCGTAGCCGCTCTTCACGCAGTTTTGCACAAAGGCCAGCTGTGCGGTGGAAAACTCCCTGCCATAGCGTTTTTTGTATTCGTCGAGGCTCAGACCTTTGCGCAGACGCAGCTGCAAGATGAGATAATCCTCCGCACCGCAGCCGCCGTCCATGACGGGCGCGGCCTCGTCCCGCAGAAAGGCTTCGGTGTCGGCGGGGTAGTAGAACCGCTTGCCGCCCATGCAGGAGTGGGCCGCAGGGCCGATGCCCAGATAGTCGCCGCAGTCCCAGTAGATGAGGTTATGCTTTCCCTCATAGCCCGGGCGGGCGAAGTTGGAAATCTCATACTGCCGGTAGCCATGATGTTCCAGCTGCTCGACGGCGTAGAGGTAAAAATCTGCCGCCTCGTCGGAGGTGGGCAGACCCTCGGGGGGCGTCCGGCCAAAGGCGGAGTCGGGCTCGATCTTCAAGAGGTAGGCGGAAATGTGGGCCGCGCCGCCATCCTCGATAAGCTCCAGCGTCTCGTCGAACTCGGCCTGCGTATAATGGGGCAGGGCCAGCATGATGTCGCCGCTGATGTTCTCGAACCCGGCACGGCGTGCGGCGGCGAAAGCGGCCCGCGCCTGCTTTGCCGTGTGGGGGCGGCCCAGCGTCTTGAGCTGGCTGTCCCGGGCCGACTGGACGCCGAAGGAAATGCGGTTGACGCCCGCCTCCCGGAATGCCCGGAGAGAGTCTTCGGTCACGGTCTCAGGGTTGGCTTCCAGCGTGATCTCGGCCCCGGGCAGGGGCTGCGCGGCGTCGATGAGCCGGGCGGCGTCTGTCGGGTCCAGCAGGCTGGGCGTTCCACCGCCGAAATAAAGGGTGTCCGGCCGCAGGGGCGCGTCCGGCGCAAACCGGGAGAGTTCCCGTAAAAGGGCGTCCACATAGGCTCGGGGGACGCCGCGCTGGCCGGGGGCGGAGTAAAAATCACAGTACCGGCATTTGGAAAAACAGTAAGGAATATGCAGATAAAGTCCGAGAGACATCAAATATCACAGCCTTTTTCATGAATCGTTCATTTCTATGCAGTATACTATATTTCGTAGACCGGGGCAAGGCCGAGGCCGATGCCCTGATTTTGAATGGAGGATTCCTTATGGATTACAACAACTATGACCGCGGCTATGCGGAGCCTTCGATGAGCGCATCGGACTATATGACCCGCACCTACCGCTGGATGGCCGGCGGCTTGCTCGTCACCTTCGCAATGGCCTATATCACGGCGACTACACCCCTTATCTATCTGGTCGATTCGCTTTACTTCCTGCTCACCATCGGTGAGCTGGCGCTGGTGTTCATGCTCAGCGCCCGGGTGCAGAAGATGTCCATCGACGGTGCAAGAGCTGCGTTCTTCGGATATGCCATCTTAAACGGCATGGTCCTGAGCTACTACTTCCTGATGTTCTCGGTAGGCACGCTGGTCATGGCCTTCCTCGCCACGGCGGTCTACTTCGGCCTCATGGCTGTGTACGGCACCACCACCCATAAAGACCTCACCGGCTGGGGTCCCCGCCTCATGATGGCTCTGGTGGCCATGATCGTCACCAGCCTCGTGGGTGCGCTCTTCGGCTTTGGCTTCGGTGCCTCGGTGCTCTACTGCGGCATCGGTCTGGTGGTGTTCATGCTGCTCACCGCCTACGATACCCAGAAGCTCCGCCAGATCTACGCCTACTATGCAGGCGACGCTGAGCTGGCCGAGAAGGCTTCCATCTATGGCGCACTGACCCTGTATCTGGACTTCATCAACATCTTCCTGTACGTCGTCCGCCTGCTGGGCATGAACAGCCGCAGCCGCAACAACTAAATAGGACTTTGGGTCCCTGTCCGGAACGCCGGATGGGGGTCTTTTGCACTGTGATTGACTTGATGAAACGGGGATGCTATAATCAAATAAAAAGAAAGAAGGCCGGTAGAGCGTGGAATTGACGATTGAAAACCTGCGCACACTATCCAGCAGCGGGCAGATATTCCTGACAGCACACTCGCAGGCCCGGCTTTACGAACGCGGTATCCGTTTGGCTGATATTCGGCAGGCTATCCAGAGCGGAAAAATCATCGAATACCGCCCGGACGACTACCGGTGTCCATCCTGTCTGGTACTTGGCGTCAATCTGGAGGGCCGCTGGCTCCATGTGGTATGCGGCATCCATGAGGATGCGCTGTGGATATTGACCGCCTATTGGCCTGATCTGGACCACTGGAATGCCTCTTATACAGAACGAAAGAAGAAAGGGGAATAAGACATGACCTGCTTTTTCTGCAAGGGCGAAATGAAGCCTGATACTACCATTCATACCGTACAGCTCAAAAACTGTGTCGTTGTCATCAAAAATGTCCCCTGTATGAAGTGTGAGCAGTGCGGAGAAGTTGTTCTGTCAGCGGATACAATAGAAAAGATAGAGCATATTTTGCAGACTGTGGAAAAGGCGGTGGCGGAAATCACGGTGGTGAATTTCCCGGACTGCGCTGCATAAAAAGAACAATGCAACAGGTAAGGCCCCGGTCATCCGGGGCCTTTTTGTGTCCTTTCTAATAAAGGATGAATAAACCCCGCTCTGCCGCTCCAAACTACCACCAAAGAAACGATTCCGTACACAAACATGGATTGGAGTAACGAACGATGGAGCAATTCAGAAAGTTTTTGCGGGACAAAGCCTTTGCGCTGGTGCTTACCGCCTGCCTGCTGGCGGCGGCAGCGGCCGGTGTGTGGGCTGTGCGCACGGTGCGCAATGAGCTGAAGCAAGATCTGGACGCGGTGCGAAGCCCGTCCAGTACCGCCCCCGGCATCGACGAGGGCATCAACACATCGCCCGGCGTTGCCGGAGAGGAGGAAGCCGAATGGCAGCAGCAGAACGCACCCGCAGCAAACAGCGTGGCCAATGTGCCAAAAGCCGACAGCTCGTCCGGTGGGGCTGCGTCCTCTTCTGGTGCGCAGTCTGGGTCTGGTTCGGTGCGCGAACCCTCCGCGCTGCAAACCGAGTCCTTGCCTGCCAGCAGTTCGGCTGCGCCTGCCTCCACGCAGCCTGTCTCGGGGCGCGTCTTAAACAGCTACAGCGGCGATGAGCTGGTCTACAGCAAGACGCTGGGTGACTGGCGCACCCACAACGGTGTGGACTACGCCGCCAGCAGGGGCGCGGAAGTGACCGCCCCGGCGGCAGGCAAGGTGGTGGAGACCGGCACGGACGACAAGTGGGGGCCTGTGGTCGCCATCGAAGATGCTTCCGGCAGGATCTGGCGGGTCTGCGGCACGACGGACGCCAAGGTGAAGAAGGGCGACACCGTCTCGGCCGGGCAGACCATCGGCAAGGTGGGCAGCGTGAGCTGTGAGTGTGCCGAGGAGAGCCACATCCACTTGGAAGTCATGGAGGGCGAAAAGTATCTCGACCCCATCAAGGCCATGAAATAAGCAAAATTTTCCGGGCAGGTGCAGCAGAACGCTGTACCTGCTTTTTTCACATTGCTTTTGGCGGTCGATTCTGGTATGATAAACTAGAATAAGTGTGAAGACAGAAGAAAAAGCGGAGGAAACGAAACATGAAGGTCTTAGTGGTAGGCGGCGGTGCTGCCGGCCTGATGGCGGCGGGCGCGGCCCTGCGGCAGGGGCATGAGGTGACGGTGCTGGAACATATGGAAAAGCCGGCTCAGAAAATTCTCGTTACCGGCAAGGGCCGCTGCAATGTGACCAACGACTGCACCGCAGAGGAATTTCTGCACCATGTGCGGACGAACCCCCGCTTTCTGTTCTCGTCGCTGGGGGCTTTCCCGCCGGCCAAGACGATGGAGCTGTTCGAATCTCTCGGTGTGGAGCTGAAAGTGGAGCGCGGACGCCGGGTGTTCCCGGTGTCAGACAAGGCCGAAGAGATTCGGCAGGCTCTTCTGCGGTACGCAGACGGAGCGGACATCGTCCACGACGGGGCAAAAAAGCTGCTGCTGGAGCCGCTGGCCCAGCAGGAAGAAGCGCCTGCTGCGCCGGAAAATCCGCGCCACCCGAAAAAGAAAAAGCCCGGCCCGGCCTATCGCTGCGTGGGTGTGCGGGGAACTTCGGGCCGGGAGTACAAAGCGGACGCCGTGCTGGTGGCAACGGGCGGCCTGAGCTACCCCACCACCGGCTCCACCGGCGACGGCTACAAGCTGGCCCAGCAAGCGGGCCACACCCTCGTGGAGCCTGTCCCCAGCCTTGTCAGCCTTGTGAGCCATGACGCCGACTGCAAGAAGATGATGGGCCTTGCCCTCAAGAACGTGACCCTCACCCTCCACGAGGACGGCAAAGCCATCTTCGAGGAGCAGGGCGAGATGCTGTTCACCCACTTCGGCATCAGCGGGCCGCTGACCCTCAGCGCGTCGAGCCATCTGGGCGACATGAAAAAGCACAAGTACGAAGCTTTTATTGATTTGAAGCCTGCCCTCAGTGAGGAACAGCTTTATGACCGCATCACCCGGGACTTTGCCCTTCTGGCGAACCACGCGGCGCAGGGCACACTGGTGAAGCTGCTGCCGTCCAGTATGCAGCCGGTCATGGTGGCCCGCTGGGGCATTGACCCGGCCACCAGGGCAAACCAGATCACCCGGGAGCAGAAGCGGGAACTGGTACAGCTGATGAAGCACTGGCGGGTGACTATCGACGCCCGGGGCGATTTGGCACACGCAGTCATCACGTCAGGCGGCGTGTCGGTGCGGGAGGTTGACCCCAAGACCATGCAGAGCAAAAAGGCCCTCGGCCTCTACTTTGCAGGCGAGGTGCTGGATGTGGACGCCTATACCGGCGGCTACAATCTGCAGATCGCATTCTGCACGGCACAGAGTTTTGCGAATCATCTGGAATGACCTCTCAGTCTGCTTCGCAGACAGCCCCCTCGTTAGGGCAACAACAACGACTGCCGCCAGCGTTGGAACGGCATCAGCCGTGACGGAGAGGTTTAAGCGGCTGGAAATTTCAGATTCATATAGAAGGAGATATAAAAATGATTTCTGTTGCGATCGACGGGCCTGCGGGCGCAGGCAAATCTACGCTGGCGCGGCGTCTGGCTGCGGACTTCGGCTACATTTATGTGGACACCGGTGCGATGTTCCGTACCATCGGCCTTTATGCTCTCCGCGCGGGCAAAGAACCGAAGGACAACGAGGCAGTCGATGCGCTGCTGCCCAATATCACCCTCGAGTTTGCTTTTATCGAGGGCGAACAGCATATCTATCTGAATGGCGAGGACGTCAGCACGGCCATCCGCACCGAAGAGGTGGGAATGGCGGCTTCTGCCGTGGGTGCAAATCCGGCGGTGCGCGCCTTCCTGCTGGAGATGCAGCGGGACATGGCCAAGACGCAGAACATCCTGATGGATGGCCGCGACATCGGCACCGTGGTGCTGCCCAATGCGACTGTGAAGATCTTCCTCACCGCCAGCCCGGAGGCCCGCGCCACCCGCCGCTGGAAGGAGTACCAGCAGAAGGGCATCGATACCCCCTACGAAGATGTGCTGGCCGACGTCAAGCAGCGCGACTATCAGGACACCCACCGCGCCGCAGCCCCCCTCAAGCAGGCAGACGATGCCGTGCTGCTGGACACTTCGGAGCTGAATTTTGAGCAGAGCTTTGAGGCCATGAAGAAAATTATCACGGAGAAGGTCAGATGATACTATATTATATTCTGGTCCCGCTGGCATGGCTGGTGTTCCACATCGGCTTCCGCGTCCGGTGTGAGGGCAGGGAGAACCTGAAAAAAATCGGTACGAAGGGCTGCATCATTGCCCCCAACCATATCTCAGCCATCGACCCGGTGTTCGTCGTCATCGCCCGGTTCTGGGGCCAGCGGATGACAGTGTTTGCCAAGAAAGAGCTGTTCGAGATAAACGCATTCCTGTCGTGGTTCTTCCGGTGCGCCGGTGCAGTCTGTGTCCGCGGCACGAAAGAAGAGGTCAGCGTCATCGACGACACCGTGAAAAAGTGTCAGGAGGGCGGCACACTGCTGCTCTTTCCGGAGGGTACACGGGAGCAGGAGGGAAAGTTCCTTCCCCTCAAGAGCGGCCTCTTCGTCATCGCGGCGGCAGCAAATGTGGACGTCGTGCCTTGCCGTATCTACTACGACACCCCTGATGGTAAGATGAAGCTGTTCTGCAAGGTGCGTGTCATCTTCGGCGAGCCCATGCCCGCTGCACAGTTTGCAATGGAAGGCCGCCGCGACATAAAGAAACTGCGGGAAAATAAGCAGGCCGTTCTGGATGCGTGGAGTGAATTGTGATGAACCTCTCAGTCTCGCTATCGCTCGACAAGGCCGAGTTGCGGCTCCCAGCATCCGCTGCGCATTGCTTGCGTCTCGCTGGCCGCTGCCCCAACAGCGACTCCCTGTTTCCGCCACTGGCGGCGGTCGTCGTTGTTGCCCCTAATAGGGAAGGTGGCATCGCGCAGCGATGACGGAGAGGTTGAATTTAGGAGAGTACAATGGAAATCAGACTTGCAAAGACTGCGGGTTTCTGCTTCGGCGTGGACCGCGCGGTCAAGTTGACCTACGGTCTGCTGGATGAGGGCCGCAAGGTGGCCACCCTCGGCCCCCTCATCCACAACCCCCAGACCGTGGAAGACCTTGAGCGCCGGGGCGCACTGGTAGCAGACACCCCCGCTGATGTCCCTACGGGCTACGAGGTGGTCATCCGCAGCCACGGTGTCCCCCGCAGCATTTACGACGAGCTGGACGCCCGGGGCTGCACCTATCACGATGCCACCTGCCCCTTCGTGAAGAAGATACAGAAGATCGCTTCCGAGGCCGAAGCCGCCGGTGCAGTGCTCGTGGTGGCCGGTGATGCGTCCCATCCGGAGGTGCAGGGCATCGTCGGACATACCCGGGGAGAGGTATTCGTTTTCAGCGATTTGGCCCAGCTGAAGGCGTGGAAAGGGCCTTCTGACCCCCAAAAGCCCATTTTTGCAGTTGCACAGACCACATTTCAGGTAACAAAATGGCAAGAAAGTTCGGAGTTTCTCAAAAAAGCCTATACAAACGCCCGAATTTTTGATAC
>ERZ827126.1770-NODE-1770-length-17684-cov-2.914970_pt1 | contig 17684 bp, 31 predicted proteins | sample MGYA00519780_ERZ827126 | MGnify/ENA primary metagenome ERZ827126 (study PRJEB31778, sample SAMEA3449262) | human gut metagenome | biome: human gut; feature: human-associated habitat; material: faeces | place: United Kingdom | collected 2010/2012 ...
TATTTTTTATAGTGTTGTATGAGAGATAATTTTTTGCATAAAAATAATCCCTGCTTGCAAGGTTAAGTATCTGATTGATAGATTTCTTGTGCTCGCTATCTGTTACAAATCTGGTTGATAGTTCAAGGGGTTCCATCCTATAAAATGTTTTGCCTTACGAGGGATTATTTTTATTGATACATGGAATACATTGAATGTCTTATTCAATGCCATATATATGATTATATCATGTAAGATACTTTATTGCAATGAGAGATTGTTAATTGTAAAAAATATGCCCAGAGAAATTTCCCTGAGCATAAATTCTGATAATGCATTTGCAGGTACATTATCTGGGGGTGTCAACTTGAGTCCCACTAATATCATCTTTTTGTGTCCGTTTTGGCGTAGATGCCAAGGGTTGCCTAATCCCTCAATTGGAGTATAACATGATTTGCAGAGAAATGGAAGAGTGTAAGTGATATTACCTGCGGTAGCAATGTCGAGAAGGAACGCTGACGCTTATCCTGTCTCTCCTAAACTGCGCAATAAATTGCTTGTTTACTTGGGATAAGAGAGAAGAGATAGTTATTGTTTTCTTTAGTGTTTATATGTGGTTTCTTGTAATTTATATATTTTTATGCATGTCTTTGTTGAGAACCTTCGATATAGGGTGACACCAATTTCGTACGCAAAATGGTTAAAATTGTAGTGGTTATAAAGGGAAAGTGACGATTATTTTGTGCGATTGATTGTGGAGATAAAATCGGTTTCGGGCATGATTGATCGAATTTATACATTTTTCTGGGAGTAATTTTGTGCAAAGGTTGAGAGGTAATTTGTGTAGGGATTTACTGAGATTTGTGATTGTGTCGATGGTCAAAATCGTGCTTCGAGAAGAGTCAAAAATCATGTTTCGATAAATTGTGTGAAACTGTGTAAAATCTGGTGTGAAAAATATAAGGAATTGCTTGAGTTTTGGAGGGCAAAATCTGCATAAAATGGTGTAAAAACAAAAACGTGTCTCGAGAGAATTGGGGAAAATAAAGGGAAAAATGTGGCTGATTTTTTGGAAAAGTGCGATTTTTGAAAGAAGGGGTTCTGAGAGCGTTGAAAAAAGAGTAGTAAAATAAACGATTCGCTCGACGACGCCTCCGAAGACATGTTTTCGATTAGCAGAAAGTGTTTATCTAGGAAAGTGTAGGAAATTGCTTGTGAAAGTGCGGATTTTATGGCAGGGGTCGAAAAAATTTAGTTGACACGGTGATTGAACACGTCCTGCTAAAATGGTAATAGTTTCCAATTTTGTAAATGTAAACCTACCCCCGCTTTTTGATCTGGCGGTATAAAAATTACATGATTAAAATTGTAAAAATCTATTTGAAATACTATAATTTTATCAAATAGATTTTGTAAATGATTGTAAATAATTTGTAGGAAGATCAGGCGTTGAAGTGTAGATAATTTCCAATTATTTCCACATGGTATAGGATACTACATAATATGGTTGTTCGATATAATACACAATCTGTACAATATTCTGTACGTGTCGTCATAGTCCGATATCGGACTACTAGCAAACGACTATTTACACAACAAGTGTTGTTTATCATACACTTGTCTATTATCCAACACTTTTACATAATGTGTTGGATAGTCTATCTACACCATTAGCACAAAATAAAACTTCACACTACACCACACAAACAAAACAATATTTTCTCTATCTAACAAAATCATAAACAATCAAAAAAGATCACATTATATCATTGTTAACCACTAAACTCTATACAAGTTAACATTCTACCCACCTATAACCAAACTCTATACAAACCAACCTTGCTATAACTTTTGACTATACCACTTGACAGCACAGCACAACAGTGCTACACTACTAAGCAAACAAGTGTTCGATGTTTGGCAGACTTCCAGCACTTGCGATAACTACACAAACTAAAATACAAACTAAACAAATAAATATAGCAATCATACAAGATCAAGCTATCATACATATATAAATACATATAAAAGCATAACACGATAGTATATCTCATACTACTACACAAAACTAGATCAAAACTACTATAACTATATAATTACATATACAACCATAACATATAACTATATATCACATACACCTATAACATAATATATAGATATACTACATATACACCACACTATATAAGAGTACACCTACGGCACAGATAACTATTATATACCAAACTATAAAAGATATGCTTATACAATATATTTACAATGCTAGTTCATACGTGTTTCTTCTATATAACAATAATGATCCTTGCATAGTTACATTCTAAAGCTTTTAAACGGCTGTATAAATGCTTATAGGTGCATAATTGTAGGGTAAACAGTATTATTGATCTTTAGTGCTAGTATTATCTACTATATTAGATTCTTTTTCTTTTGGTACAATGTTTATTTCTATTTGCCCATCAAGGGCATTTACATAGTCTAATAATGTTTGCAATTTGATATTTGTTTGTCCGTTAAATGCACGACTAACAGCAGACTGTTTTAGATTTAATTTAGTCCATATGTCTTTTTGCGTTGTATTTGTGTTTATCATATATATTTTTAACAATTTAATTATATCATTTATATTATTAACTACCATAAAATACACTCCTTTTTTAAAAAGTTATTGACATAACATAAAAGTTATGATAATATTATAACTGTGATAAGGATATCACAAAAGTTAAATATATTGTATCAAATTTGATTTAAAAAATCAAACAAATAACAAAAAAGTTATTGACATAACATAAAAGTTATGATACAATATAAACAAGTTAAGAGAGAGATATAAAAAAACAAACCACATTGAGTTGTCGGTAGTTTTCAAAAATCAATCAATTAACAATCACTTACAAACCAGCTCGAAAGGATGGCAAACAAAAGTAAATCTTAAAAATAAATAAAACGGTTGTACATGATGAAATGTACATAAGGATAATGAAAAAAGGCTTATAAGTGCTGGTAACACCTACAAGCCCATTAAGTATAAAATACTTAGTTCTAGACAATCTAAGTATAACATATCTTAAAAAGTTTTGTCAATTCTGATAAAACAAAATTCATTTTAAAGTGGCAGACACAATTCAATAGTTTTTTGTCTTGTATGATGATACAAGTTGAACCCTAGATAATATGCAAGTAATGTTGCAAGGGTTTAACGCAAAGACACTTGATGAGTAGAAGCCGTGTGGCAGAGTAGGGAATAAACCGTAATCAAAGGATTAACACATACAAGAAGCAAAAGACAACTTATATATTTGTAATATATAAGGGCAAACATAACAATGAACGGATCTAAACTTAAGGGTGTCAATTTTTGATACTCTGTTTTTTTGTAACAAATTGTAGCAACTCTTTTCTTGCTTTAGAGTAAAAAAGCATGGTTGGAACTTAAACCATTTAATGGTTGTTAGTGCTGATTATAGCACAATGGTAAGTATATCAATTAGTAATATATTTGTTTTACAAATGAACGCCAACGGCTTGTACCCTAGTAGTTAGTAATTTGTATATAAATTATATGAACACTGTTCACTGTCTTGCATACCGCTTTAATCGGCATTATAGAACTATTAAACCAAAAGGCACGATCTAAAAAGATTGTGTCTTTTTTATTGTAACTATTTAAATCCAGCTTTTATGAAATGTAAGTCTGGTATTTCAAGAAAGAAGGTATATTATGAACACAAATACAAACGGTTTTACAGCATGGGTTACAAACTTAGGAAAATACAATGAAGGAGAAATCATGGATAAAGCTGTAAATTTTCCACTTATTGATGAAGATGAAATTAAAAACATCTTAAAAGAAATAGGTATTGGTGCAGAGTATGAAGAATATTTTGTTGCTGATTATGATGCAGAGTTTGATACAACGGAGTTGGGAGAATACACACCACTTTCAAGGCTTCAAGAAATCGGAGAACGCTATGCAGAACTTTCAGGTGAAGAAAGAACTGTATTTAATGAAATTAGTTCAGAAACGTCAAGCTTAGATGAAGCGTTTGCCATTGTAGAAAATGGTAATTATATTATCTATGCAGATTGTAACAGTATGAAAGATTTAGCTTATCGTTATGTAGAAGATGCTGGACTACTTGAAAATATTCCAACAAACGTATCAGATTATTTTGATTATGAAAAATATGGACGTGAAATGAATATGTATGGTTGGTATGTTGATTCTAAAGCATTCAACGGCTACATTTCAATTTTAAATTAGATAAAAGGAGTGATTTAAGATGAAGCAATACTTATATGAAGATAAATACGACAATAATGAGATTAAAATTCTAACGGCTGGAAAGTTGTTAGAATTTTTTAATAAAGAAGTAAAACGTGCAAAGGATCTTGAAAACTTCTTTAAAAAATCTATTTATATTCCAACATTAGAAGAATTCATTCAACAGAAGATTGACGTTGGGTTTTTTGACTCTTTTGATCCAACTGAAGAATCAGAAACAATTGTTTGTGATCTTTCTCCTATGGTTTATCAATATATCTTGCAAGAAGCAAAAAAAGTTTTTGACGGTATTTCATGGATTAATACTGAAAAAGAACTTAACAATGTATATCATGAGAAAATCAAGAACTTATATGATACGGTTGATTTTTCAGAGTTTGTGGCGTATTTATAGATTGAATATTATAGACAAGTCGTGTTTTGGCTTGTCTATTTTGTTGAACTTATAAAGAAATAAAGTCCCGTAAAGGGCAGAAAGAAGGAAAGATATGACAAAATATAGAGTGATTTTCGGTTATTTTAGCGAACTTGTAGAAGTTGACGAACCTACAACGGATTATGGTGCAATCCTAGATCTTGCGATCGATCAACTAGAATCTGATGGAAATATGGGTGTATTCATTACAGATGAAGATATAGAACGTGATGGGATCACTGATGATGCATATATCACTGGTGGAAATCACGGACTCAACTTATATCATGGTGGTAACTTCATGATAGAAAGAGTTGACGAGTAAAGAAAGAAGTAAGGAAGAACAATGGAAAATAAAACACAATTACATAAACCAACTATAACAGATATAGTCGTTGCGATTGTATGGATTGTAACGGCTATTATTATATTTATCAAGATCCCGCAAGCCTTTATATTAGAAGCGTTATTGATAATGTTTACTGCTATCTATATGCTTGCTTGTATGGGATTTTTTGCAGATGACACAGAATAGAAAGAAGGTAGAACGATTATGAATTTTGTGAATTTTGAAAAATATAGAGAACTTGACACAATTAAATTATATGGAATTTCTGCCGACATATTTCAAGAAAATGAACATGGAGAACTTATTGATCCACTACGTGGTAAAGATGCAGACTGGTTGACGGGAAAATCTACATTAGTAAAATCAGAAAATTTTGATTTTGAAAATTTTGTCCTTACTGAAATCAATCAGCATTTTATTAACGATTTAGAAGCAAAAGACATTTGTATTTGTGGTAGTTGTCTTTCTTTTTTGAAGCAAGAAGATTGTGACGGTTTAGAAGATGATAACGGAAAATATTTTGTTTCATATGCCGTTAGTGTCACAATTAATGGAAAAGACATAGATGAAGAAGATTTACACGAGTTACTTCCAAACTTTGAGTATAAGACTATGAGAACAAAACAAAACAAAACAATCAAGATCCTATTAGCCGTAGCACTTATGTTTACGGCTTTTTTAATGTTGGAAAATACAGTACACGCAAAGACAACAAGAAGCAAGTACAGAACGATTAAAGGCATTTACAACGCAGATGGAACGATTGACACGGCAGATGGTTATTGTTGGAAAGTTCGCAAGGGATCATATGCCTATCCAGGGACTACCGTTGTAACTGTAAAATTCAATACACATAGAACAAAAAACAAGCTCGATGATTCTATTGTAAAGATCGTTGCAAAGAATAGAAATATCCAGCTTGTGAACGATTATATACGCAGAAATTACGATCTAAACGCCTATAAGGTAAAGTATATCAGCACTGAAAAACTAACGGATAAAATGATCCGTGAACGTGCCACACGGCATACAATTTATGTGGAAATTATTAAAAGTGTTTCTGCTGGTGGTAGACATGGAACGTATGGAAAAAACTATTACATTGCATATAACAAACGTGTACGCAAAGGAAAACACGTAACAAGCTATTGTATATGGAATCCTTGCAACGCCTATTGTGATGATGTAGAAGCCGTGGCAGATAATGGAAAAATCAGATAAGAAGGAAGGTTGGAAATCATGACAACTGTTACCATTTATAGAAACAAACGCAACGAAAATAAATATATAGAAGTCCATAACGATGGATACTATCATAATTCTGTAAAACAGTTTATGCAATGGAAGAAAGATCACAATGGAAATCAGCTTGCAAAACCGATTAGAAATGAAATGGGCGATCGAGTCTTACATAGATGGAAAAAAGCTAACCTTGTAGCATTATTGGAAGATTATGACTTGATTACGGCTTAGAAAGAAGGTTGGAAAAATGAATCATCGTGCAACGTATCTTATCTATTATGAAGATAAAAATGGATATAGGGATAGCTATGAAGTTTACGGTTATGAACAACTTAGAGAAGCTATGAAGTGGTTACATAGTGATGAGATTAAAGCAACTGATATATCAATCTATAAGCATGGAAAAGATTTTGAAAATAATTCTGATGACATTATAGAAGTATATAAAAATTGGTGGAAATAACCAGGAGGAACAATAGAATGGGTAAAATTAAAGTCAAAGTAAACATTTATGATAGAACGGCAGTGCTAGAGTTAATGGAAAATTTCTTTCACGATTGCGGAGAGAATGGGGTATCAGATTTTAAAACGTGGTGTGAAGATAACGTCACGAAAAGTCAAGAATCTATTGTGGAAAATATCAAAGATGAAGTCAATCGAATTGCGTATGAATTATATGAATAGGAGGAACGATAGAATGGAAAAGAACTTAAAAGATTTATACTTTGTATCTGTTTATTACAGTTTTGATTGTGATTCACCGCTTTATGTTTTTAGTACAGAAGAAGAAGCGGTTGCATTTATTAGAAAACAATATCAGGATGAATTAAATATAGAATGTAGAGAATTGGAAATTGATATGAGTGTTTCTGAAAAGGATTATAGTGATTATGGATTATTTGTCAATATATCCGATGATGGAAATTTTGCACGTATTGAACAAGTAAATGATGATCCGTCATTTATTGAATGGAATTTAACAACATTAAGAAATGATTTATAAAAAGGAAGGTGTATAGAATGGAAATTTTAAAGATGACAAGAACAAATATGGTAGTGATTCAGACAGTAGAGAAGGAAGAACGAAACACTTTTGATATTGGAAAAATCAGAATTGCAACCTTGCCACCGATTGCAAAGAAAGATCTTATCGCAGAACTTAAAACTAAAGGTTTCTGCGATGGAATGATCCATACGGCTATGCAATGTAGGTTGGAAGATCTGAACGGCTACGTGAACGTGTGGAAGTATGTAGCGTACATCTTAGCGGTAGAACTGATGGAAAGATTATAGCAGGGAGCTGGAAATTATGATAGTAAGAAATGAATATCCTGACGGTAGAACGGAAATTTTCTGTAACACGCCCGATGAGTATAACGACTTATGCTGTGAGTACGATCTTGAAGATTGTGGTATGAGTGGAAAACACATTGGATCTAGTTGGAGCCATGATGATAAGAACAATGTAGATGTTTATTATAAATAGAAAGTAGGTGGAAATTATGTGGTACTCATTAGAAAACGGAAAAGATTGTTGCTTAGGTGTGAAATACACATTGAATGATGCAGAACTAGAAGCACGGAATAATCCAATGATAAAAGAAATTTTTGAATATGATAATAACGATGAATTAATTGGTTGTGTATGGTCAAGAAAGTAGGTGGAAAGAATGAGTAAAAGAACAACTATGGAATTATTAGCGTGTCATGTAGAACGAAAGTACAACACACTGTACTTTACGGAAAATCATCCGAACGCTGGAATTGATGATAGCTTGCATGGATATAGATATTTCTTATTATATAAGAATACGTTCGGAATTTTTCGGAAATATAGAACGCAAGAAAAAGCAATTAACGGCATGACGGAAATTTTAAGAGAAGATCCAACTAATCTATTCAATTTCTCTATGTGTCGTGCATAGCTTATTACATAGCCAATTAAAGGCTTTTACTGTCTGTAATGAAGCAGACTACACCTTAACGGAAATACTGGACTATTGAAGCTAATAGTTACTTTAAATGAACGGAATGACTGTACTACTGATTGCTAGTAGTGACGTATTGGAACGGAAAAACGGTGGCGTATGGTAATTTGCGATAGGTTCGATTCCCACCTCGTTACTTCACACGATGGAAATTATCGTGTATAATATAAGAGAACGGTTAATATTTTAAAGTCCTAAATAGGCAGAAAGGTTGGAAATTATGTACGAATTTAAAGAAATGATCTTGCCAGAACATTTTAACCATGCTTCATACGCTGGATTTTGCGTGAAGCCTGGAATGTTTTATGGAGTAGAAAAAGAAAGTGGAAAATTAGTTGCTACAACGGGCTGGAATATAAATGGATCAACAAACATCTACATACAGCATGAACCAAAATCAAAATGGAATAACGACTTATGGGAAGATCTTTATGATGATTATGGAAAACCTTTGATCACAATTGAAAAAAATGACTTGCAACGAATTAGTATCAAGGTAAAAGAATTCCAGAGAACAGCAATGGATTTTGAAACGTGGGCAAATGTAAACGGATATACCGACGAATACTATGAAGATCTCATTAGAGAAGAAATGGATCAGATAGAATCAGCTTATGAATGGTATTACTTTATGGAATATCCAGAATTTGTGATCCAGCTTTTAAAAGAACTCTGGGCTATGGAAAAAAATGTTGAAATTTTAATAGAAGATGGCTGTACTAGAAAAGAAGCAGAAAAGCATTTAAACAATGGCACACTTGTTTATACATTAGAAGATTTTACAGAAAATTTTGAATTTATGAAAAATTTTCATGAAGATGCAGATGAAATTGAAGCAGATAAGAAAATTAAGAAGATGTTGGAAACAAAAATTCCAATGGATGGGTATAGTTTTGTAAAGTACGATGGAAAAGAATGGTTAATTAGTTATTGTTTATAGAATAAGGTGGTGGAAAATATGAAATCATATAAAGAATACGAGAAAGTATTTATCGGAGACAGCGACATTGCAGCATTAACTTTTGTTGGAATAACAAAGAACGGATTAGAAGCAAAGATTTTAGACTTTGGTTGTGATGGAAGATATAATGCTTATATCGTGGACGAGAACGCAACGATCGGAGATCACTATACATTAGAGATGGAATATGAAACATCATCAGGCTTCAAGGCATGGCTTAAGATTTATGACGATGAAGGATTGACAGCAGATTATAGGGCGGATCAGATTAGAGTATATCGTGCTGGAGATTTTGGTTGCATCATCCAGCTTATTGGGGAAAAAGAATAACGGAAAATTTAATACAAGAACAAAGTAATCTAGGAAGATGCAGAGATGTATCTTCCTTTTTTGATGGAAAATAAAATGCAGATTTGATGATGGAAAGTGAGAAATAGATTATGTTAGATTTTACAAAAATTACATTTAACGAATTAGATGTTACAGATAAACCTTATCAGGTATTTTATGGTTACGAGTTAGATCAAAACGGAATTGATGATTTACTAAGAATATATGCAGATGATAAAGATATTCCAGAAGATGCCATTGTTCAAAATATTGAACTGTGCTTGACGCTTTATTCAAGACATGATTGTAAATTAGAAGCATGTTGTACAGATATAAACAATAAGCAATATTGGATTGAATTGATTTTTAGACTTACAAATTGTGATGAATTTATTAAGATAATACCTGAATGTGAAAGAATAAAAATCAAAAAGAGCTTATAGAAAGATATGAGGTGGAAATTATGAACAATAGTTCATGTACAGATACATTATTTGATTTAGACAAGCACATTTTGTCAAAGTTTGTTGATAAAAATAGTTTTGAGTTTGATTCAAAATTATTAAAATCTCTCTTTGGAAAAACTTTTAAAACCAAAAAATTTGATACAGAAATGAGAAAGATATTTAAACAAAAATCATCTTTAAAATTGTGGTTTGAGAGAAAAACACAGACTAGATGGAATACAGAACAAGGGAAATATAGTAAGTGTGATTATGTATGTTGCCCTTCATCTCGTAAAACAATGTTTTATTTTTGTCTGATTTTAGAAGAAGATGGAGAAAATACAACTATTAAAAATGGATTTCTGAGTGCAGTTTAGAAGAATAGGAGAATGGAAATTATGAACAAATATAGAGATTATTATAGTGCAATCGTAAAAACAGAGAACGGACTGGATATTGATGTATTGGAATTAGTTAATTGTGAGCTAGAACGACAGCAAGATGGAAAACAGCCGATTGTCGGAATGATTGCAAGTGACATTATTAATGAATTTAAGAAACATAAATTTACATGGCGTGACGTTGTAGAAATTAACGGAAAATGTTATGCAGAAGAATTTAGTATTAGCGGTATCATGGAAACTCCTGATGCGTATATACTTGATGATTTTTACACAGCGGTTGCAGAAAAGCATAACGTAGATACTACAAAAGATGAAATCAAAACTTACATGATGGATAATATCGACTTTAATCCTACTGAATTAGAATTTGGAGCAGAAGATTGCGGATGTTATATTGATGGACAGCCTGAATGGTTTGATGTAGAAGAATAGAGGTGGAAATTATGACATGGAAGCATATTCAGTTTGAAGATGGATCTAACCCATATATTTGTAAAACAGAGAAAGAGCTGGAAAGAATGAAACGTAAATATGATCTTGTGCAGCTTGACGGAAATTTTTGGTTAGCAAAGGATCATAGGATGAAAATGGATTTAGGCGGATTAATATTTTAAAAAGGAGAAGAAATTATGAATAAATACAAATGGAAATATGGAGAAAATAGTTGCCAAAAATACTACGAGGCAAGTATTGAAGAAGATTATCTTTGTGTGTTTGCAAACAATTGGAACCCGAATGTATGGTTAGGATCGTACACTAAACAAGGCAAAGGCACTATAACTATTGGAGATAAGACATTTAATGATAGACAGAAGAAGAAAGATCCTAAAAATAAAACTACTATTTACAATAATCTTAATATACCAACTTCATTTAGGGTTTTGTCAAATGATAATCCTGAATATATGAAGAAAAAGGTTATTTGGGCATATGAACATAATTTGTTTGAAATTAGTCGATAAAAGAAACATTTGAAAGAAAGATATGAGGTATATAGATATGAAATTTACATTAAATACAAAGGATTTTAAAGAAGTGATAAGCAAACTGGAAAAAACAATTAAGAATAGTGGAACAGATGATTGCATTGTATTTATGGGTGGAAATATTGTGACATTTATTGCAAATACAGCAGGTGCACGAATGATTATCGTAAAAGACAGTGTTTGTGATGATATTGGAAAATTCGTTGTACCATTTGCTAAATTAAAACAAATATCAAAATTGAAAGCAAAAGATTTTACTTTTGATTTTCACAAACACGATGGAAAACTTATCGTAAAAGCCGATAAGAAAGTGCAGAGTATTATCGGATCAGAAGTCAATGTGATCTACAATGGACTGAAAAAATTACAACACGTTGCCATTATTCCAGGGAATGATCTTTTTGAGATGATGGAAAAACTTTCATTATTTAATAAAGAGTTAGACAAAAATAAACCAATGATGAATTGCTTTAATTTAAATATTGCGAACAAAACAATGACTGTGCTTGATGGATATAGAATTATTCAGAAAGATTTATCTGAATATATGTTTGGAGATACAACACTTACGGAAATTAATATCCCATTGAAAGCATATACAATGCTTAAAAATTCATTAAAGGGGAATAAGAATAACGTAGAGATTCAAGCCAATCAAGATTATGTACAGTTTACTGGAAATGATTTTACTTTCTTTATTGAAATGGTAGATGGAAAATATTTTGATGTAGATGGAATTTTAAAAGGAATTGAACCGACTGGATCAGTAGAGCTTGTAACAAAAGAATTAATGGAAATTACAAAGTATAATGTAAATCATGTTAAAGGTTCAAGATTTCCAATGCTTCTACATAATAAAGAAAACAAATTAGTATCTTATTGTGAGAACAAACATAATGAGTCATCAATGGATTTTCTCGACACAAAGAACAATAAATTATCAGAAAATTTTGTGATTGGATTCGATCCGAACTTTGTATTAGATGCTTTAAAAGTTATTCAAAATGATACGTTTACACTGGAAGTTATGAGTGATAAAGCACCATGTAAAATTATTGATAATGGATATACGATTGTACTTCTTCCAGTGAATATTAACGTGATTGACAAATTTAATGAGGTATTAGAAAACATCAAAACTTTAAAACAGTCAATGGAATAAATTAGTGTAAAGCGATATCTATTATAGGTATCGCTTTTTGAGTTAAAAGAAAAGTTTTATCGCAGAATAGGAGTGGAAATTATGATGATTTATGAATTAGAAAGACCAGATATTGATTGTATTATTGATTGTTGTGAGAAATTAGAAGCAGAAGAAAAATTAAAAGTTCTTTATTTTGGAGAAAAAGCCAATCTTATATTATACATCCACAAAGATGTGGATTATTGCAGAGCAACCGATGAGTTTAATTTGGTAACTTGTTCTACTTACAAAGACGGAAAAATCGTAGATAGTACGGATGATATTCATGTTACCGACGGTTCATTATACAGAGAACTCGATCGAATTTATCACAATGATTTTAGAAAGTTTATTTAAAAATAGGAGAGTAAGATTATGAATACAGAAACAAAACAGGAAATTATCGCAATTAAGAAGAATGGAGGAAATATTATGACATTGAAAGAAATGATTTTTAAAGGATTGTGTGATGGAACAGTGGAAATTATCAATAATTCAAATGATGATTGTATTGCTTGCCAGATTGGAGAATTTTGGTTTTACTTTATTGGAAGCGAAGATGAAGATTTAACATCTGATGAAGTGTATGAATCATATACTAAAGAAGAACTTGCAGAAATGATTTATTCAATACTGCGTGATATGGCAAATAATGGATTTGATGAAGTTGAATATTATAAGGCGTTTTTGGAAGAGAAATACATGAATAAACGATAACTTAATTAGATAGGAGAGTGATTAGTTATGGAAAATAATGAAACAAAAAGAATCGCAAACATCTTATTTAATATGTCTTTAGGAATGGACTATGACACGTTTGTAGATGATTATAAAGAAGATATGGAAATGTTGACTGAAAGCATTGGAAAATTATCTAAGGCAGATGATCCGCTGTTCCATGTATTACAGAATATTGCAGATGATAATGCAGAAATGGAAAACAAACTTGTCAACGCAGATGGATCTATTTGCAGATAGGAGATGGAAATTATGAATGATAAAAAATACGTTACAGAAATTATGATGGCAATAAGAATTAAATATAGACAGTCATCTTACAATTTATCTGATTTAACTAAAAAGTTGGAAAATGTTAATTTGGAGTTGATGCAAGCAGAAAACTATACAAAAGAAATGTCATACAAACAGTATAAAAGATTAAAAGAAGAAGCAGAAGAATTAACAGAAGCAATTCGTATTGGAACGATTGCCCGTAATGTTTGGGATGACGCAAGAAAAGTTTGTATGAATGTTGTTGATGATGAAAATTAAATGTCAATTTGATCACAGGAAATTGTGTAAAAAATGTGTAATGAACTATTGACATTGTGTAGATATTGTGTATAATTAAGATAAGTAAAGGAGACAATACAATGAAGCAAAAAGATTTAATCAAGAAGCTCAAAGCAGGCGGATTTGTCTTTGACAGACATGGCGGTAACCATGATATCTACATCAAAGGAAACAAATTTGAATCAGTTCCACGGCACAAGGAAGTTGATGAAAGACTTGCTAAAGAGATTCTAAGAAGGAACGGGCTGTTATAATACAGCCTATTCCTTAAACAAAAATCTTATTTGTAATTTTTATATAAAGATAGAGGTGAAAATATGAAAGCAGTATATCCTGTACTATTTACAGAAACCAATGATGGAAATTATTTAATTGAAGCACCAGATTTAAATGTATTAACCGAAGGAAAAGATATGTCAGATGCTATTAAAATGGCACGAGATTCAATGGAATTAATGTGTGTATCTATGGAAGATAGGAAGTTAGAAATTCCTAAACCAACGAATATTGCTGATATTGATATTTCAAAAAGTACATTTTTTAATGATGGAAAAACAATTGTGTCTTTAGTTGATATTGATTCTACAGAATATAGAAGAAAAATTGATACAAAATCTGTAAGAAGAAATGTTGCATTACCTAGTTGGTTAAATTATGAAGCAGAGCATTCTGGAATTAATGTTTCTAAAGTATTACAAGATGCACTTATTCAGGTATTGAATGTTACTGATAGACCAAATTATAATAAATAATATATATAAAAACGATTAATTTATTGTCAATAGGCACTTTTAATAGTGCCTATTTTTTAGCAAAGGAGAGTAAAATTATGCCATTGGTTTTATTATTAATAATTATATTTATCGTTCCAGAGGATACTTTGGAATATATGTTAGGAGCTATCTTAGGTGGTGGCTATGGAATTTTAATGGTTATAGCATTTGTTGCTATTCTGTATGGGATTTATAAGTTCTTTTCCGATCTTTGGAACGGAAGATAGAATGGAAAATATCATTTGATATGAATCATTCTGACACACCAGAAATTGATGAACTAGAATTAGAGTGAATACAAATTAATATAGGTAACTAGGACACTTATGGAAAATTCCAGAGTGTCTTTTTTAATACAAATTTTTACATAAGAAAGGTGGAATTGATTATGAATCTAAACGAAATGGAAATCCCTTGCGATCCAATTTTGGACAAAGCAAAGAGGGATGAGTTGGTGCAGAACACAGAACTTTTAAAACAGGTTACAATCAAGCCGATCCCGTGGCTTCCTGGACGAGATTATATTACTACGGAACAGGTAGCACGATTCTTTGACGGAGATGTTGACGAGGTTAAGAGGCTGTGTACAAAGTATCGCAAAGAGTTTTTAGACGATGGAATGGAAGTTAAGACGGTGCAGGAGATCATTGATGGTCAGAACGCAACAACGGAAAAACAGAAGGGAAGAATCATGGTAGCGTATCCGAACGGATTGAATATCTCATTCGGCTATAAAGGTGCTAAGGTATTTACTCTTAAATGCTTGATCAGATTGTCTTTACTAATGGAAACTTCAAAGCTTGCCGAGAGCGTGAGGTATTATGTTTTCATTAATGATTATATCACGATAGAAGATCAGAGAGAACAAGAACAGATAGAGGCAGGTGTGCAGCTTGTAGATACAACGGAAATTTTAGGCAGAAGAATTGATCTGTATAGAAGCATTGAAGATCCGTTATTCTTGGCTAAAGACGTGGCAGAATGGATTGATTATAGTAAACGCCCTGATGGAAGTTATAGAACGGATAAAATGTTACAGGCGATTGATTCAGAAGAAAAATATAAGACCAAAATCTTAACCGCTAATAATGTTAGCGGGTCAAATTTAGATCAGATTGATTCTACTGGAAAGACCATCAATCCGTTTTGGTTCCTCACAGAAGATGGACTTTATGAAGTGTGTATGCAGTCACGTAAACCGATTGCAAAGCAGATGAAGAAACAGATTAAAGAATATCTTAGAAACATCCGTAAGACAGGCGGTGCAGTTGACTTTGGAAAAGAATCACAGTTCATTGAACACTACTTCCCGTCATTTTCTGAGGATGTCAAGCTTGCTATGGTAACGGATCTGCGAACACAGAATAAAGAACTTAAAGAAGAGAATCAGAAGTTGCAGAATGATAACAAGTTATTAGCAGCGGAAATTTTAACATGGGATGATCGCAATAAGATGAACGCTGGAATTAGGAAGTTGGCTGCCGTTACAGGAACACAATTCTCTGTTATGTGGAACGAGCTTTATAAGAACTTGCAATACAAATACCATATTGATGTTAAGAAACGTGGAAAGAAACCATTTCTACAGTGGATTCAAGAACATGAATGGGATAAGGTGCTGAAAGTCTTTTGTGCAATGTGTGAAGCTAGAAACCTATCTCCAACAGATATGTTCCAGCAGACAGCACCAGTGGAAAATTTGTATGATAATGAAGATGAGGATGATGAAGTATGGAATTAGAACAGATTATTCATTTCTTTGAACAGTTCTGCGGAATATCTTTTGTGTTATATGTGATTGTTTTCCTAGCTTGGTTATCGCTAAGAAAAATTGATCGTGAACATAATAAGGTATATTTAAGCAAATATATAGACGTATTAGAGGAAATATTAGAAGCTATTATGAAGCCTATGAAAGCAATTACGACATTATGGGTTATCGTAGCTTTCGGAATGCTTATTTATCAGATGATTTAATTCCATATAATAATTTTGGCAAAGAACCGAACGGAAGGTTCTTTTTATTTTACGGAAATATTTGACAGGAACCGATTTGGCAGGTCGGTTCTTTGTCAAATTTATTATACACAAACTAATGATTAACTAAGCATATAATTGTTAATAGATAAGGTGTTGATTACATAGAGAACTAATAGGAATAGAATAGGTTTCTATTAGGATTGACACACTAATAGTTGGAATTAAATGTTGATTTTATTCCTATTGGTTTACGGAATATAGTTATACAAAAATAATGAGTGTAGAGAAAAATAAGACAGTTTAGAAAGGAAGATGAAGAATGAACCTACAGTTAGTAAAAACGGAAAATTTTAATGATTTATCGTGTGATTTTTATAGTGCTGAGGATGATATTTGGATGACAAGAAATCAAATTGGAGAAGCACTGGAATATGCAGATCCAAGAAAAGCAATTCAAAATATTCACGATAAGAACAAGGCTCGGTTTATTGGAAAATCAAGTGTCCTCAAAACGAGGACGGTTGATGGAAGGAATAGGGAAACAGTTGTATATAATGAGTTGGGAGTATTTGAAATATGTAGATTAAGTCGTCAGCCAAAAGCAGATGCCTTTATGGACTGGGCATGGAATGTTATCAAAGCTTATCGTCATGGAAATTTAAGAACAGGAACTCCTGTAACGACAGTAGAGCAATTTCTTACAGAACAGACAGAACTTATGAGGCAGATGGAAAGAAACAATGAACGCCTATACAATGTTACTATCAAAGGTTTCAATCAATTAGTAGACATTGTGAAAGAGATGAAAGCCGAACGGAAAGAATTGTATAAGCAGATTGGCAAACCTACGAAAGATATTCCAGTCGTAGATACTGAAAGTGTTATTGCAGAATACAAACTCAATGAATGGAAATCCAATGTCTATTCTATTATTGATGATATTCTCAAAGAATCTGACGAACTAGGAACAACTACTAGAGATATTCTTAAAGAAGTGTACAGGTATCTCACTAACACATATGGAATTGTGTGGGAGCAGGATCGGAAAGAATACAAGGAGAAATATAATATTA
>ERZ827126.1771-NODE-1771-length-17682-cov-4.790832_pt1 | contig 17682 bp, 7 predicted proteins | sample MGYA00519780_ERZ827126 | MGnify/ENA primary metagenome ERZ827126 (study PRJEB31778, sample SAMEA3449262) | human gut metagenome | biome: human gut; feature: human-associated habitat; material: faeces | place: United Kingdom | collected 2010/2012 ...
CCACCCTGTCCTGGGACCAGATCACCTTTATCACGATGCAGAAGATGAACTCCGGTGTTGAGTCGTTCTCTCTGCTGGCTGTGCCGCTGTTTATTCTGGCCGGCAACATCATGAACAACGGCGGTATCGCCAAGCGCCTTGTCAACTTTGCGCAGCTGTTTGTCGGCAAGATTCCCGGCTCGATGGCACAGGCAAACATCCTCGGCAACATGCTGTTCGGCGCACTGTCCGGCTCCTCTGTTGCCGCTGCGTCCGCCATGGGCGGCTGCATCAGCCCTATTGAGGAGGAAAACGGCTACGACCCCGCCTACTCTGCCGCTGCGAACATCGCCTCGGCCCCCACGGGTCTGCTGATTCCCCCGACCTCCGCCTTCATCGTCTACTCCACCGTCGCGGGCGGTGTGTCCATCTCCACCCTGTTCATGGCCGGCTATATCCCCGGCATCCTGATGGGTCTGTGCTGCATGATCGTTGCGTTCATCGGCGCAAAAAAGGCTGGCATGAAGGCCACCGGCTTTGACCGCAGCCAGAGCGTGCTGAAAACCGTCTGGGATGCAGTTCCGTCCCTGCTGCTCATCGTCATCGTCATCGGCGGCATCGTCTCCGGTGTCTTTACCGCCACCGAGGGCGCAGGCATCGCGGTTCTGTACTGCCTGATCCTCTCTATCGTCTATAAGAGCATTGATTTCAAGGGCTTCCTGAATATCCTGCTCAACTCTGCCAAGACCTCCGGCATCATCCTGTTCCTGATTTCCGCTTCTTCCGCTATGTCCTTTGTCATGGCCTACTCCGGCATCCCGGCGGCTATCTCCAACGGTTTGATGAGCCTGACCGACAACAAGTATATCATCTTCCTGCTGATGAATATTATTCTGCTGGTCATCGGCATGTTCATGGACATCACCCCGGCCATCCTGATTTTCACCCCGATTTTCCTGCCCATCGCCACCAGCTTCGGCATGACCGAGATCCAGTTCGGCGTTATGCTGATCTTTAATATGTGCCTGGGCAACATCACCCCGCCGGTCGGCTCGGTTCTGTTTGTCGGCTGCGGCATCGGCCATGTCTCCATCGAGCAGGTCACGTCCAAGCTCATCCCCTACTTTGTGGCACTGGTGGCCGCCCTGCTGGCCGTCACCTATATCCCGGCGCTCTCCCTTGGTCTGCCCAGCCTCATGGGTTTGATCTGAAGTAAATAAGCACCCGAGCCACCCCGCCCGCAGCACCACGCTGCCGGGCGGGGTGTTTTTTCTATGTATATATAATAAGGTAGAAGCCCATCACACCGTAGGGGCGCATTCCATATGCGCCCGCAGATGGGCAGCCGCCCCCCGGGGTGTCGGGGACGCCGCCCCTGCATTTTCCCTTTTCCAACACGACCGAACAAATCTTGCCCCATGCGGTTCGCAACATCTGCGCAAAAATATCGACATAATTCTACATATAGTGTGCAGATGTGCAAGAAATCGCGCTGTATCTTACAAAGCTGCACCGCACTAACAGTCAGGATGCACAATATAATGCGGTTGAAATATAGCAAATTGCCGAAAATGAAACGATTCAACGCAGGTACTTGAAATTCTCATACTAAAGAACTATAATTTTTCCATAAAAAGGAATACAAATTAAATCAAATACAGCATGCTTTCCACGCCTGATACGCCAGCGATTGCGCGTGGACGCGGGGGAAAGCATAAGCCGAAAGGGTGTACACCCTTTGCTATTCCGCAGTAAGCTGCGGAATAAAGTGTATTGAACGCATACAAAAGGAGGCAAGGCAGATGACGAAGGCAAATTCCATCCTGCACCGTGCAGTGGCACTGCTGGCCGCCCTGTGCCTGCTGGCAAGCATGGCTCTACCGGTATACGCAGCGGAGACGGAGACTGACTTTTCTGTTTCAAGCTCGGAAACGATTCCGAACGATGACAACGCGGAGAATGATGCTGACGAAACCGGGTCGGATATTTCTGTGTCGAATTTAGAAACGAGTCAAAAGGACGCCGACACGACAAACGAGGGCAGCAAAACAGAGCCTGAAATTTCTGTGCCGAACTCGGAAACGATTACAAACAGCGCCGACACAACAGACAAAGCCGCAGGCGCGCCCCCTGCCGAGGGCGTGACCGGTTCAGAGAATACCGCCCCGGCTGACAGTGCCGCTGCGGACAAGACAGCCCCGGACGAGGAAAAAACCAATCTCACCGAAGAAAATACCTCGGATGACGAAGAAGGTACTGCGGATGACGGAGAAGACCCTGCGGGCGAAGCTGGCGCGAAAGAGACCTTCTTCGCAGCGGATACCTACAGCGAGGACGAAACGGAGAGCGATGACAGGTCTGCACCAATGACCGCATCGAATGAGGGGGAAACGGCGAGTTTTATCCCCAAAACGGTAACCATTTATTTTGCGGTTGACAGCCACTATAAGGACTCTTATCAGGTTCAGTTGTTTGCCCACAAGGGAGATAATAGCGAGCTAAAGAGGGTCATGGACGATACAGGTACGACAATAACCGATAGTAAGGGAGAAGAGCGCAAGGTTTTCAGTGTTACACTAGGTCAAGGGGACTACCCAAATGGTGGATTTTATCGACTGATTTTCCAGTATTTGGACGGTAATACTTGGGAAGGTCAATTCCTCGCCTTTGGCGGAAAAAGTGATGGCAATAAGAACTGGACAACGATTGATAAGCTTGCCGGAAAAATGTTTGATGCCACAACCTCTCCGTTTGATGGCGGAAACGCCACCGTCGCAGACAACCCTTACAACGACTCCCAATGGACGCGCGTGGAATACTATTACGCGGGTATGCCGCTTTACTTCAAAAATGCAAGCACAACAACGCTGGACGGTGTTATCGCTACATTTTACAAAAAAGATGAAAACGGTACTTTTGTAGAAACTGGCAGTCAGACGATTGGCACGGTAGCGGCTAACACCATGGCCGCCCAGAAAATCACAATTCCGAACAATCAATCGCAGTTTGTAAAGTTTACTTGGACGAACAGTGGCGAAGGCACACTGTACAATTTCAGCAACGATGCTTGCGAGGGCATCACGATGTTTGATTTGGCAGCGAACAACTGCTTTGTCTATAGCGGAAACGAAAGTACTGAAAGCCCTTGGCAAAACGCAGGCGGCGATTTGCTTACAAAGGACAAAACCATTTATTTTGATGCAACGCTCTCCTCGTACGCTTATGCCAAGGACTATGATATACACCAAAATCCCATGCCGGGCAAAAACGGTAAAATGTACTGCTTCCTGATGGGTGAAAACAGTCAGATCATTAAGCAGCCGATGACACAGGTAACAACAACCGATGGCACAAACCGCCAGCTGTGGTCTTGCGAGGTTCCTGGTGGTGGCCCTTTCACCGCGGTGCAATTCTCCGCGCGTGAGGACGCAGACGGAAACTCTGCGGTAGATGATCTAACGAAGAAGTATAGCACAGCGGAAATCCCCCCGAACTTGGAAGAGCCCTGCTTTTTTGCCGATGATGGTGATCCAACGGCATACACAGGACGAAATTATGATGTAATAACCCAAAACTGGGTTTTCCGTGACGGCTACTGGGGTGAGAAAGGCGCGATCCGCGATGCCGAAAGCGGCAAAGGCACGACCGTTGTGGACATTGCAAGCGACAAATTCACCCAAGAGGCGGGCACAAAGTACATCACCAGCACCCTCTATGACTACTACACCGACTACGAGCTGAACGGCTTTAACCGTGACAGCTACCCGGACAGCAGTACCAATTCCCAACGCTGGTATGTTACATTTGAGCAGTTCAACCGCGCACTAAGCAGTGCTTACAAGGAAAACAAGAATGTCCAATACCCGCTTTATACCGGACATTTCCAACCGTCAATATGGGACAATGCCTTTGCAAATGTTGCCGCCGGTATGGATCTGTATGGCTGGGGCGATCCGAACAACGAAAAAGAAAAATACAACACCTTCATGGCCGTGAACAACTCGGCTTTGGACACAAATGGTGATGCTGCTAATACCGAAGCCGGTTTTGCCCGAACCTTCCAAGGTCTGGTAGAGGACAAAACCTCTACCGGCGATGCAAATGGACTGCCGGTATTAAAAGGTAAGACAGGTACGGGAAGTCTTGTTGACCCGCACTTTGACAAAGAATTTTTGGAAGGCGAAAATACCTTTAAGACCGTGCTGGGCAAGGTGTATGAGAATGTTGCCTTCCCGTTTACGAAAGATGCTGTTTTTAAGAGTACAGGTGGTGCAAACGATAAAGAGGCGAAGGCTGAATATTGGTACTATGACAGCAGCAAATCCTCGCTGTATCTGACGCAAGGCAACGGCAAGTTTTATCTGGAATCTACCAAAGATGAAAGCGGCAAACTCACCACTGACAGAAAATCAGCAAACCGCAATGCGAAAAACGAAGAGAAAAAAACAAATGACGTTGTCACATGTGGTTTCTTCCCGTTCAACAAGAGCGTTGGCAATGGTGGTGCATCCCAATACAACTACGGCTTTGGTGCGAAGCTGCAATTTGACTTTACATTGACGGATGACGGTAATGTTGTTGTTGGCACGGATGAAAACGGTAAAGACATCAAGGTCCCCATCAAGTTCTTCTTCTCCGGTGACGATGATGTGTGGGTCTACATTGACGGTCAGCTGGTGCTGGATGTCGGCGGCGCGCACGGTAAAGCGTCCGGCTTGCTGGAATTTGGCGATAGCGATAATGGAAAAGCCAACACCGTAACCCCCTATGTCAGCTCCAACAAAACAGGCGGTGCGGTTTACGGGGATTACAAGGTTGGTGATAATGTCAAATCTGTCTACTTCAACGGCAAACAAGTCACATTCGACAAGAAGGGCAATATTCTTAATAAGGACGGCAGTCCTTTCACCCTCGACAAAGGCACCACCCACACCCTGACCATGTTCTACATGGAGCGCGGCATGTGGGAGTCCAACATGGCGGTGGCGTTCAACTTCCCCGACCACAACGAGCTGCAGGTTGAAAAGAAGGTCGATGTTACGGGAGTAAACGATCTGTTCAAGGACAGCTTCAAAAACCAGAAGATCTTCACCTTCAACATCAAGAATCTGGCCACCCACTACGTCGCAAAAGATACTTCTTACAAAGAGGGTGAAATCAAAGCACTCCCAGAAGAAACCTATAAAAAAGCTGTAGGCTCGTCCGATGTCTCCGCTAGTTTGGAGTATGTACAGAATCTGCCAAGTGACATAGGCACAGGCAGCGCCGTGCTGTGGTCAGCCACAATGGATGACCCAACCAGTGCGCACCGAGAAAAGCGCCGCGGCACCCTGCCGCTGGATTCACCAATCAATATAAAAGACTTCAGCTACCTGACCTTTGATGTCTATGTGGAGGGCGAACCGACCGATACCTGCGCCTTGGGCAACCTGTATGTGGAGCTTTTGGATGATCAAGGCCACCAAAAAGGCTGTATCAACGGCAAGGGCCTGCAAAGCAGTGATGTCTACGGTGCGGCGACCGCGCTGCATCCGAAGCAGTGGTACACCATACGGCTGCTGCTGAACTCTCTGGAAACCACCGATGAAGGTTTCAACAATATGCTCCAGAGCATCAAAGTCGGCGATAACTTTGCGCGCGAAATTTACCTGCGAAACTTTACATTCCGCAGCGCGCCGAAGGAGCAGACAAAACCAGGCTTTACGACCGAGCAGTACGACATCCCAGACTATAACTCCGCCACAACCGGCAAGCTGGAAAACGCAAAATATGCCGTGTTTTCTTCCGACCGTGGCAATGGGGATGTTGTGGATGTTGTGGATGAAGACGGCCAGTTCCTGCTGCAGGACGGTGAAACGGTCACCTTTAAGGATCAGTTCCGCCGCGGCAGCTACATAGCCCTGCAGGAGCAGGTTGATCTGAATCTGTATGATACATTCTGGACGGTCTACGAAAATGATGCACCGGTGACAAAGGTAAGCGGTGCGAGTGAGTATGTGAAGACAGACGCGAATATCACAAGTCTGGAGAATGTTGAAGGCACTGCCCCGAACGATGGCCGGACAGAGAGGGTGATTTCTGGGAATCTTAATGAACACGACATTAAGAACGAGTATGAAACGGAAGAAAAACCGAAGGATAATACGCTCGTTTTCCGCTCCTACAGCGATACGCCTGACAAAGACGAGTTGACCAAGCTGAAGGTGGTTTTCACCAACAAGGTCAAGACCGGCAAGCTGATCATACGCAAGTATGCGGCTGGGAAAGAGTCACTGCTCAACAAAAAATTTACATTTACCGTCAAGTTCAGCGATGTCGGCGGCCAAGGCCTCGGCGTGGATATTCCGGAACAAAACTACTACTGTACAGTGACAGAGCAAGCAAATGGTCAAGAGTACGGCGAAGTCGAAATTAAAGGGATTCCGGTCGGTACACGGTTTGTTGTGTCGGAAGTTGCGCAGGAGGGTACAAACCTGCAATCGGTGACCATCAGCGGCGGCAAAGACTGCGCCATTACCGAGGACGGCAAAAGGGTGCGCGGTTCTGTCGTGGAAGGTGATACCAATGTAGCAACAGCAACATTTTTCAACACAAAGCGCCAGCTGACCGACCTAGTGGTTACGAAGCAGTGGCAAAAGCAGGACGGCACGGTAATTAAAGACGGCCTGCCCACCGCCATTTACCTGAAATTGCAGCGCACCAAAACACCGGACAAGGAAGGCAATTGGGAGGATGTCCAGCAGGTCAAGCGGTTGACAGACAGCTACAGCGGCTGGGTCACAACGTTTACCGGCTTGGACAAATTTGATGCGGAAGTCGATCCCTATGCGTATTACACCTACCGCGTACTGGAAAGTGTAACGGAAGCCGGACCATTCTACGGCGGCTCTGCGAGCAATGTGATTGAGATTGACGGCAAGAAATACACGATTCTCAAGAACACAGTACAAGTTGAAGAGAGCAGTACAACCCCCTTGAAGCTGACTTTGACCAACAAACTGCAAGATGCCAAGTATAACCTGAACATCACAAAGCAGGACGCCGAGGATAAGACAAAGCTGGGCGGCGTGGAGTTCAAGCTGGAGAAACTGAAGGATGATAGCACCGTTGATGCGGCATTTAAAGCCATAGAGAAAACAAAATCCAGTGAAGATGCGGATAAAGGCAAGTGCAGCTTTGAGAATCTGAAACCCGGCAGCTACCGGCTGACCGAAACCAAAACCGCCGAAGGCTACACACTGCTGGCCGATGCCATCGAGTTTACGCTGACAACGGATGGAGAGTGCAAGCGCGATGCTACTGACTTTGGCGATGTGCAGTACGATTCCACCACAGGCGTGTACAACATTGCCCTGACAATCAACAACCGCAAAAGCTTTGAGTTGCCGCATACGGGCGCGGATGCACCCAGCCTGTGGCTTTTGATAGGCTTGCCCGCGCTGGTGGCTGTGCTGCTGGTGCTGGTGTTCCGCTACAATAAAAAAGGGGGCCGGCGTCAATAACGAAGTCCCCCTCTACGCAAACAAATATAAAGAGAAAGAGGTACGAAGCAAGATGAAACTGAAACGCTTACTCACCGCAGCCCTCAGCGCCGTCATGGCCCTAAACGTCTGCGCCCTGCCTGCAATGGCGGAAGGGACAACGAGCACCAGTACATTTGACCCGAGCATTACAAAGGGTACTTTGACGATTAACAAGTATGAACAGACAACAGAACAGGCAGGGAAAGATCCTGTCGAGAAAGGCACACCGCTGAATGGCGTTGAATTTACTATTTATCAGTTGGCAACTGTTAAGCAAGTTGCGAACACAGAGGGTAGTATCGGGCTGGAATATATTCCGACAACAACTGCACTTCTATCGACAGACTTTGAAATGGCTGCCGACCCGGTAACGGGTAAAATTGATTCAAAGGCGCTGTACGATCAAATTAGCACCAAAATTACCGATACTGTAAAGAATACGCTGGATGCGGAGGGTAAAAAGAAATCTGCTATTACTGGAACGGCTGGTGTGGCTGGCCAGGCAAAATTTGAAAACCTGCCGCTTGGTATCTATATGGTCGAGGAGACGAAGGCTCCTTCCCAGATTTTGTCTTACACTGCTAACTTTATCGTTTCCATCCCCATGATGAATGATGATAATAAAACTTGGAATTACGATGTTGTTGCGGAGCCGAAGAATGTTCCCACCTATGGCGGTGTCAAGCTGGTTAAGACTGGCCGCGTTGCGGGTGCTCCTGACGATGGCACTGGTCTGGCAGATGTGCTTTTCCGCTTGGATATTAAAGGTGCGGATAATAGCTGGGCACCGGTTGATTTGGACGCCAAGGAAGTTACATTTGGTGCTGGTGAAGGCACAAGCGCACAGGAAAGCGGCAAACCCGAGACAAATGGCTACATTAAAACGGGCACTAACGGTGTAATTAACATTACTGGTGGTCTCGCCCCTGCAACCTACCGCTTTGTCGAGCTGGAAGCCGTGAACGGCTATATCGCAGATGCCTCAACCGCACATGAATTTGAAGTTTACTATGATAAGACTGACAAACAGCTGTGCATTAAGGAAAATAATGAAAAAGTAGATGCAGTTAAAGTCATCAACGAGCGTCCTGACCTTGAGAAGAACATCACCAAGCGTGATAATAGTACCAGTGCGACTCATGATGCAGATTATGGCATTGGCGACAAAGTCCCCTACACCCTGACGATTAAGGTCCCCAACACCATCAAAAAGCTGAACACCTTTAAGGTTACAGATACGGTTAAGGCAGAACAACTGATTTATTCGGATGATTTTAAGGTTACTGTGACGAAAAAAGGCGGAACGGAAGAACAGCTTGGTGAGCAGTTCTACAAAAAGACGCTAACCAATAACGAGAGCAGCACTACGACTGGTGAGCGCAGCGTGGAATTTGATTTTAGGTCTACAGCTGAGGGCAAAACTGCTTTGGGTGCAGGCTATGAAGATGCAGTCATCAAGATTGTGTACACAGCAAAACTTCTGGACGGCGCAGCTATTGGCAATACGGGCAACATCAACAATGCAAAGCTGACTTATTCCAATAAGACCAATGTGGATGCGGATAACAAACCGACGACCCCGAAAGACAACGAAAGCAATGATGCGGGCGTTGTGTATACTTTCCAGACAGGTATCAAAAAGGTCGACCAGAATAATAATCCGCTGAATGACGTCAAATTTGATCTGTATAAAAAGGTCGAATCGACAGATGAGGTAAGCGCAGACGGCAAAGGCATCACCTTTAACGGTGTGACCAAAGAATATGTTGATGCTGCCACGGTGAAGGCGCTGAATCTGTCCGATAATGATAGCGAAAAATGGGTCAAGATTACCGAAGTCACTTCCGGCGGTGAAGATCCTGATACAGGCAATCCTAAGGGCGAAGCAATCGTTAAGGGCTTGCCGAACGGTACATATAAGTTTGTTGAGACAGAGACGCTTAAGGGTTATAACCTGCTGAAAGACCCTGTTGATGCTACGCTGTCGGTCAACTATGCTGCACAATGGACAGAAAAAAGTGTATATGATGCGGAAGGTAAGCTCGTTAAGCGCACATATAACACTAGTGTAAAGGCGTTTGACGATAATGACATGAAAATTTATACGGTTGTCAACCGCAAAGGCTTTAACCTGCCCACTACTGGTGGCTTCGGCACGCTGCTGTTCAGCGGTATCGGTGTGCTGCTGGTGCTGGCTGGCGTGAGTGTGCTGTTCAGCCTGAAAAAGAAGAACAAGCGTGCGTAAGCCGCACAACTTTAAGACCAAAAGCAAAATAGAGGGGTAATCCATAGGGGAAGGACCGGAAACGGTACTTCCCCTATGGGTGGTTGTGGACATTGCCGATACCCGCAAGGGGAGAGGCGGCTAAGAAGAGGACAGGGATTTTTCGGCAGTCCTCTGCGGGGCGTCGGGGACGCCGCACCCTACAGCTAAAGGGGTGCCGAGGGCGCCGCCCCCCTACGGCTGAATGTGCGTCCGCTGCTAAAAGCCTGCGCGTTTACGCGAAAATAACCCCGAAACCATTACAGAAAGGCTCTTTCCTATGGATACCACTGTCAAATTAAAGCTTGGCTTTGCGGCGCTGATGATCGCTTCGGGCATCGGCGTGGCCATGTACCCCGTCATCAGCAATGCGGTGGCGCAGCGTCACGCAAGCTCGGTCATTGAAAGCTACAACGATACCGTGCAGACGATGGACACTGAGAAAATTGACGCCGCCAAGGAGGCCGCGCGCCGCTACAATGAACAGCTTAGCAACGCCATTGACCGCGATGCTGCGGGCGAGGCCGCTGACACCGGCACAAGCTATGTGGACATGTTGGATGTTGGCGAGAGTCTGGGCTACATTACGATCCCGAAAATTGATGTCAATCTGCCGATTTATGAGGGCACCAGTGATGATGTGCTGCTCAAGGGCGTTGGGCATCTCGAGGGGTCCAGCTATCCGCTGGGCGGCGCGGGCACACACAGCGTGCTGACCGGCCACCGCGGTCTGGCCGAGGCGGTGCTTTTTACCGATCTGGACAAGTTGGGCGAGGGTGACCACTTTTACCTGCACATTATGGACGAGGTGCTGGCCTATCAGGTCGATCAGGTCAAGGTCGTGGAGCCGGAACGCACCGAGGATCTGGAAATTATCCCCGGCGGGGACTACTGCACGCTGGTCACCTGCACGCCCTATGCCATCAACACCCACCGTATGCTTGTGCGCGGCACCCGCGTGCCGTATAATGGAGAGGACGAGGAGACCGCCACGCCGCAGACCGTGCAGTATCAGGAGCTGCACACCGGCAATGTTGTGAAGCGTATGGTGGACGCATGGCCGTGGATCAGCGTAACGGGCAGCCTTGTCATCGGCGGTGAGGCGCTGCTTTTGCTGCTGCTGTTGCACCGCTGCAAAAAGCGCGAGGAGGAAGACTGATGAAACGCCTGTTTTTGCAGATTTTTGCATGGCTGGCGATACTGCTGGGCGTTGGGCTTATGCTGCAGCCCACGGTCAGCCAGTATCTGGCGGCGCGGCAAAGTACAAAAACCGTACAAAAATTTGTGCAGGCTGCCGAAGCAGCCGCCCCCGCCGTGGCTGAAACCACAGACAACGCCGAGCCTGCCCGCGCTTACCCCGAACTGTACGATGCCCTGCAAGCCTACAATGCGCAGATTTTTGCCGAGGGACAAAGCGGCTTGAAGGATCCCTTTGCCTACGAGACGCCCGCCTTTGACCTGACCGGCTACGGCCTGCCCGATGATATGATCGCCGCGCTGTGGATACCGCGCCTGAATCTGGATTTGCCTGTCTACTTGGGCGCCAGCACGGCCAACATGGCCCGCGGCGGCGCGCTGCTGGGGCAGACCTCGATGCCGCTGGGCGGCGCGAACACCAACACCGTGATCGCCGCCCACCGCGGCTACTACGGCGCGGAGATGCTGCGCAATGTGCAGCAGATACAGCTCGGTGATAAAATCACGCTGACAACACCGTGGGATACGCTGGTCTACCGCGTGTGCGAGCTAAAAATTATACAGCCGGACGATATAAATGCGGTGCTGATACAGCCGGGGCGCGACCTGCTGACCCTGACGACCTGCCACCCCTACACCCAAAATACCCAACGGTATCTGGTTATTGCCGAGCATGACCCCGATGCCGCGCCCGCGACCCATGCGGAGGATCTGACCGAGTGTGACGAGACATGGGACGCTGCGCCGCGTCAGGTGACCGTGGAAACCGACGGCACGACTGCGCTGGAGGAGGTTGCGCCCGAAAGCATCAGCCCCTTGCCTAACGAGGGCGGCAGCGAGGATGCGGGCGGTGCGTACTCCAACTGGATGATTTGGCTGGAAAACAACGCCCTGTGGGCAGGAATTGTGCTGATTGCCGCCGTCATCGGCTGTATGCTGATCTGGCGCGGCCACAGAAAGGATTGACCCATGCAGAATTTCAACGAAAAAGCGCTGGCTGTGACAGCCGAGGTGAGCAAGGCCGTGCTGGGCAAGCCCGAGGTCGTGCTGAAAATTATGATGGCGATGCTGGCCCGCGGTCATGTGCTGATCGAGGACATCCCCGGCGTGGGCAAAACCACGCTGGCGCAGGCGTTTGCCCGCGCCATGGACCTGACCCAGAACCGCGTGCAGTTTACACCGGATGTTCTGCCGTCCGATATTGTGGGGTTCTCGCTCTATCAAAAGGAAACCGGCAAGTTTGTTTACCACCCCGGCGCGGTCGCGTGCAACCTGTTTTTGGCTGATGAGATCAACCGTACCAGTGCCCGCACCCAGTCCGCCCTGCTGGAGGTCATGGAGGAGAGCGCCGTCACGGTGGACGGTGTGACGCGCCCGCTGCCCCAGCCGTTCACGGTCATGGCTACGGAAAACCCTGTCGGCTCGGTCGGCACGCAGATGCTGCCGGAGTCGCAGCTGGACCGTTTTATGGTCTGCGTGGTCATGGGCTACCCTGACGCCGAGGCGGAAATGGAAATTCTGGCCCGCCAGCCGCGGCATGCCCTGCTGGACCGTGTGCAGCCCGTGATGGACAAAAACGACCTGCTGACCATGCAGCAGCAGGTGGATGAAGTGTTTATGAGTGACGAGATTCGGCGGTATATCGTGGAGCTTTCCCGCGCAACGCGGCAGGACGGCCGATTGGCGCTGGGGCTGTCGCCCCGTGCATCGCTGGCCGTGGCCGGTATGGCCCGCGCCGCAGCCTACCTGAGCGGACGCAGCTTTGTGGCCCCGCAGGATGTGACCGCAATTTTTGCCGATGTGACCCACCACCGTCTGCGCCTGACCGAGCAGGCGCGCACCGGCGGCGAGACGGTGGAAAACATTATTGCGGATGTTCTGCACACCACGCCGCGCCCCCGCCCGGAGAAGCCGTCCCATGGCAGGTAAGGTCGGCTGCGGGCTGCTGCTGGCTGTGCTGTTTGCCGTGGCCGCAGTCAGCCGTGCGCCGTTTGTGGTGTTTCTGCTGGCATGGGCAGTGCTGGTGGTGGTGTTTCTGGCGTGGTATGCCCGCACACTGCGCCGGGATGTGACGGCAGCGCTGCAGCTGCCCGCCCGCCCCGTGCACCCCGGCGAGGAATTTGCCGTGCTGGTGCAGCTGCACAACGCCGGGCGGCGGCCTGTGCCGGAGCTGCGTGTCACTTTGCAGGCAGTGGACGCCGAGAGTGGTACGGCGATCGAATTGCCCTGCGGTGCAATGCTGGCCCCGGGTCAGCGTGCCGACCTGCGCGTAACGCTGCGCGCCGCCAAAAGCGGCCTGTGGCGGTTCCGCGTGCGGGAAATCACGGTGCGCGACCCGCTGGGCCTGTTTGCCGTGCCCTGCGCCGTGCCGCCCCAAAGCCGGGAGCTGTGTGTGCTGCCGCCCGCCGAGGGTGAGGACGATGGCGCGGGCACAAAGCCGCAAAATAAGGTGGAGAAGGTGACCGCCGCAGGCCACGACATGGCTGACGGCGTTTACGACCTACGGCCCTACCGTGCGGGGGATTCACTGAAGCAGATACACTGGAAGCTGACTGCCCGCGTGGGCGAGCTGACCGTGCGTGAGCCGCTGGGTGCGACCTATTGCGCCGACCCGGCCGGGGCAATCATGGCAGAGGGAGCCGATGCGCCACAGCAGGTGCTGCACTTTGGTCAGGTTGCCGTAAAACGACTGCGCACCATGACCCGCCGCAGGACCGCCGACCCGGACACGGGGCTTGTGTTTATTGACCGTGTGCTGCTGCCCCGCACCGGGGCTGCGGCGCGCCCTGTGCTGGAAACGGCAGTGGATTTGCTGATTTTGGAATTGCTGGCGTTGGGTCTGCTGACAGCTTTGAACGGCGCGTTTGCGCTGGCGCTGCCTGTTTGGGTATGGCTGGGCACGGCGGCGCTGTGCCCGGTGTGGCTGGCACTGCACCGCGCCCCGCTGCCGAACGCTGCCCGCCGTGGTGTAACGCTGGTGCTGGCTGTGGGGTATCTGGTACTTCTGTTTGTGTTGCAGCGGACATTTCTGGCCGGTGCGCAGCAGTGCGCGGATGCCGTAAGACTGTGCCTGAATACACGATTCGAAGCAAATTTTGCGGTGGTGACTTCGCCGATCCCGGCGCAGAGGGGGCTGTTTGTGCTGCTGGCTGCGATCCCTGTCACGGCGTTTCTGGCCGCAGTAACCGCCTGGCACGCCGATGCACTGCTGCTGGGGCTGGCGCTGCTGCCGGTCATGGTATTTACACTGCTGGCCGGGACAGGCAGCGCCGTTTTGGGCTGGCTGCTGCTTTTGCCCGGCTGGCTGGGGACCTGCACGGCGGCGCGGTCGGTGCAACGAAAGCGGCTGTGGGGTGGCAAGGATTCCGCCGCCTATGCTGCCAACCTGCAGACCCACCGCACAAACCAAAAATTGGCCGCTTCCGGTATGGCAGTGGCCTGCACCGTATTGTTTTTGCCTGCACTGGCGCTGCGCCCGGTGCTTACGCTGCCGCTGAACGCGCTGCAGCCGGTGACCGACAAGGCTCAGGCAGCGGTGCTGAGTGTCGCAATCGAGTGGCTGCCGAAGATCAGCGGCGGCGCATTGAATTTCCATCTCAACGCGGCGGCGGGCGGCGTTGAGGACGGCAGCCTGACCCAAGGTGACGGCCTTGCACTGACCGGGCTGGAGGATCTGATGGTCACGGCCAGTGCCATGCCGGAGGAGACCGTCTATCTGCGCGGTTTTATTGGTGCGGACTATGACGGAACAAGCTGGCAGGCGGGCGATGCCGCAGCCTTTGACAGTGCGGCGTCCAACTGGAAGACCGATGGCAACGGTCGGCTGGCCATAGCCAACCTGCCGTTTTTGCGCGCGGCCTACAGTGGCACAGAGCCCCGGCAAATGACTGTGCAGCGTCTGTATGCAAATGATGCTTACACTTTTGCGCCGTATAATGCGTATTTTAACGATTACTACACGCCGGACGGTGATGGAGCCATTGCAGGGCAGACCACACAGGATGATACATTCTACTATTTTCCGCGCAAGCAGGCCAAAGAATTGCTGGCTGCCCGCGCTGACGGTGACGCCAGTGTGCTGGATCGCCTTGAAAGCGCCTATGCTGCCTATGCCGAGGCGCGTTATCTGGCTTTGCCCGCAGGCGCGGAGTACGATGCAATCAAGGAAGAGCTTGACGCACTGGTGAAGGAGCGCAAGCTGAAGGACAACGATACCGATGGCCGCCGCACGCTGGTGCGCAGTTGGCTGAATGAGCGCTGCCATTACAGCGCCGATGCCGCCGCGCCTGATGGGGCGGATCCGATACTCTATTTTTTGAACGAGAGCCATGCCGGCAGCAGCACGCAGTTTGCTTCGGCGGCGGTGGTGCTGTGCCGAATGCTGGGACTGCCGGCCCGGTATGTGGTGGGCTATGCCGCGCCACAAAGCCTGTTTACTGCCCAAGGGAACGGCAGTTACCGTGCTGTTTTGCAGGATGACAACGCGCACGCATGGGCTGAGGTCTATCTTGCCGGGCAGGGCTGGACGCCGCTGGAAGTGACGCCCGGCATGGCAGCGGAGCTCACTGAAGGTGAACTGTCAGCTGATACACCGCTGGCCGGACAGAATGCTGCCAACGAAGATGACGCACCGCTGCCAACACAAAACGAAACGCAAACCCCTGACAGTACATCGCGGAATACGGCACTGCTGTGGGTGTTGCCGGTAATTTTGTTGCTGGCCGTGCTGGTGATAGTCGAGGTTCGCCGTGTACGCCGCACACCGCTGCAGATCGTGCAGGCGGAGTTCCGCGCGCTCTACCGCAAAATGCGGCGCTGCGGGCTGGGGGAGAATGTCTCCTCCGATGAGGCAGCGTTTGCGGAATTTCTGCAGGCGCATTGCCCGCAAACAGACGGCGAGACAATTCAAAGCATGCTGGCTGCTGTGCAGACGGCACAGTTTGCACCCGGGCCGTGTACACAGGAAACAGCGCAAGGGGTGCGCACCATTTGCCGGAAACTGCGCAGAAAAATGCGCAAGGGCGTTGCGTAAAGATGTGAAATGTATAAAAAATAGTTGACTGTTCGTAAAAAAATGATTATGATAATAGTAAAATAGCTGCGGGAGATGAGAAATGATGGCGTGCTTGCCGATGAATGATAAAGTGGTCGATATTACGCAGAGTACGGAGACGGCGGATGCGCCAAAAACAAAGGTATACCGTTCGATGATCGGAAACGGACGCATCAGCCCCGCAACCCGTCAGCGCGTGCTGGACTATGTGAAGAAGCACAACTGTACCCTCGATGTGCCAGCCTGCGGGGCGGATAATCGTTGCTCGTACAACATTTCACTGGTGATTTCAAAGCAGTTCTCCGACTTTGAGATGCCTTTTTTGCGCAAGATAATGCGCTCAGTTTACTATGTGGCGGGTGAGTACGATTATGATGTCCTGCTGACACTTGTGGACGAGAACGAGACCCGCCCTGTGGAGCGGCTGCTGGGCAACCGGAAAATTGACGGCTTGATTTTGACCCGCACGCTGGAGCGCGACCCGCTTATACCATTGCTGAAAGCGCGCAAGCTGCCGTTTGTCGCTATTGGTCAGCCAGAGGATGATGAAATCCTCTCGGTCGATCACGACCAGGTAGGCGGTTGCCGCGAGATGACGAGCCTGCTGTTGATGAAGGGCATGAAGCATATAGCGCTGCTGGGTGGCAGCATGCTGTACACGGTCAATCAGTCCCGGCTGGAGGGCTTTCGACAGGCCTATGACAAGGCGGGCCAGGAAATTGATGAGGGCTTGCTTTTTTTGGAGCTGGAAACCGATGATCTGCGGATGTGGGCTGTGCAGCAGGCAGTGGAGCGCGGTGCGGATTGCATCCTGTGCATGGACGAGCGTCTGGCTCAGCTGTCGCTGAATGTACTAAAGCAGCTGAACCTGCGTGTGCCGCAGGATATCCGACTGGCATCGCTGTATGACAGCGAGAATCTCGCCAACGCCGTGCCGCCCATCACAGCGGTACAATTTAATGCCGACATTCTGGGCCTCAAGGCTACCCAGCAGCTGCTGTGCGCATTGCAGGGGGAGAAGGTGGAGACCAGAATAGAACTGGGCTACCAAGTAAGCTTGCGGGAGTCAACGCAGATATAGTGTGCGGTTTTCCAAAGATTTCAGAACATGCTTGCAGATACGCTGGAGCAGTTTTAATGTATCCTGAACGATTGCGTACCTTTATATATAAGGGATAAGGGACCGTGATACATTTCTACACCGCTAACCTTACCCTCCGCCCTGTAGGGGCCGGGCATGCCCGGCCCGCAACCTATCCGATACCACAACTTGTGGCCAATGCGCAGCAAATCCCCAACATGCACCTTGCCCAAAAATCCCTCTCGAAATTTGTCGAAAAAATCAAAAACAACCCTTGACAATAGTCATACACATTGCTATAATAAGCAAGCTGTCCCGCGGCGGGAGCCGCGGCAAGCCCTTCTATCAACAGCTTGTACGCGTTTTTTGAAGAAACTTCTTCAAAAAACTTTCAGAAAACCCCTTGACAATCAAGCGTTTCTGATATATAATATACAAGCTGTCACGGAGACGCGACAGCACAGCAGGACCTTGAAAATTGAACAAAACTGAAACTTGTGGAACCTTGATCGTGGGTTTGGAAACCCACGTTAATCAATTCCAAATTTACAAGTAATTCATACAGGACGCAAGCGATTGTGTCTGA
>ERZ827126.1779-NODE-1779-length-17593-cov-6.023036_pt1 | contig 17593 bp, 14 predicted proteins | sample MGYA00519780_ERZ827126 | MGnify/ENA primary metagenome ERZ827126 (study PRJEB31778, sample SAMEA3449262) | human gut metagenome | biome: human gut; feature: human-associated habitat; material: faeces | place: United Kingdom | collected 2010/2012 ...
GTGACAGCCATCTGATAGGTGGTCAGTTTTTTGTTTTTCATAGAATAGAATTCCCCTCTGTTAAAAATTTACAAGGCATCTGTGGCCGAGTATAACGCGGCAGAGGGAAGACGGTCAACAATGAAGTTGCAGCAGGGTTTACAATAGGGCGTGTTGTAATGCGTCGTAGAATATGGTAAGATGATAACAAAAAAAGATTGACCGCCCTGCTTCCAAACTGTGCGGTCAATCTTTTTGACAAACGGGATGGAAAGCTGACCCTTGCAGTCAGCGCCCCTTCTGTATTTATTATACCGCATCAGCGTTATTTATCAAGGAGGTTCCCTATGGGTGGAGGACACGTATCGCGCCCCGATTTCGGGATGCCGCAGCCGGACCCGGCCTACCCACTGACCGAGTTCTACCTGCTTTTGCAGCACGCACTGGACAAAGCGGGCCGCTTTGCGCTGCCTGCGCTGTATGCCCGCGTGCAGGCACCGGCCCGGCACATCTATCTGGACGAGGCGCGGGAATATTTGAGCCTTTCGCCTACCGGGCGGGAGGGGGATATCCGCCTGCTGGCCGAGGGCAGTCTGCAGCTGCTGTACAGTACCCTGCACGTCCAGCCGGACGGCACGCCTGCAGCCCTGCTGCTCACCGAGGAGTGCACCCGCGCCACGGTGGCGGTGCAGCTGCTGCCGCCCTTTGTGTGGGAGGACCCGCTGCCGCCGCTGCCGGATGTTCCGGCGGCGCTCACCCTGCAGCTGACCATGCAGGACGTGGTAGCCATCGACACCGCCCCTGCCGCACTGGCGCAAAAACTGGTGCACAGCACCGACGGCAAATGCTGGCTGCACCACCCCAAGGCCGAGACCTTTCTCTCCGAGCGGCTGGCGCTGCTGCAAAGGGTCTATAAATAATGAAGGAACCGCCGTACATCCCCGTGTGCAGCAATTCCTTGTCCATGAGACGATTTAAATGGCCTCCGCGTTGCTCTGGCCATATTCAGCGGAAAGACTATTATTTATATTCGTGTTTGTCGCGCTCTGCGGAGTGCGACAAACACATTCTTAGTTTTTACGCGGGGTCTCCTCTTTTACTTTTTTGCGATTTCGTGGTATACTGACCGGTAAACCGGCAGGATATCCAACCCCTGTCGGAGAACGTGGACGTGCCTTGCGGTCCGGTGCGTCCGGCACACAAAAAATGGAAGGAACCGGGTTTTGTTCTGCAATAATCGGGGATGCTGAGCCGTATATCAAGTGAACGTCCCCGTGAGAACCACAAACATTCCATCGAGAAGCCCGCTTCCGGGCATCCAAGGAGAGTTTATAACAATGGGACAGCTGACCAGAAACGAAGTATTTACCTTGGCGGTGCAGCGTTACAGCGACACCGTCTACCGCACTGCGGTGCATAATTGCCGCTGCACAGCCGATGCTGAGGATGTGGTGCAGGATGTGTTTGAAAAGCTGCTGCACTACAACGGCATCTTTGAGAGTGAGGAGCATCTCAAAGCATGGCTGCTGCGGGTGGCCATCAACCGCTGCCGGGACCTGACCCGCGCCGCCCACCAAAAGGACACCGAACTGGACGAGAACCTGCCCGCCCCCGATGTCCTGGCGGAGGACGGCAGCGTGCTGGATGCCATCCGCACCCTGCCGGAAAACTACCGCAATGCCATCTATCTGCACTACTACGAAGGATACACTGCGGCAGAGATCGGGCGGATGATGGCGGTGCCCACAAACACGGTACTAAGCTGGCTGCGGCGCGCACGGGCACAGTTACATACGATGCTGAAGGAGGAGATCGAAGATGAGGTGGTATGAATATAAGATGGAGGTCGATGACCTGACTGCCCCGGACGATCTGAAGGCAAAACTGCTGGCCATGACCGACACCCTGACTGCGGAAGAAAAGGCCGAGCCCATGATGGCTGCCCCTGCCCCGCAGACCGCTGCACCCGCAGCACCCCTGAATACCGAAACCAAAAAGAAAAAGCCCATCCACTTCCCGGTAAAGCAGCTGGGCACGCTGGCTGCCTGTCTGGCCGTGTGCGTGCTGGGTTACAGCACCCTGCATCTGGGCATCGGAATGGGCAGCGCCAAAAGCAGCGCGCCCGCCCTGTACGCAGTCGAAGGCGCTGCCGACAGCTCCGCTGCCTCTGTGGCAGCGGGCGGGTTTGATCTCCAGCACGCCGCGCTGGACAGCACCCCCGAGGCGGTGAATTACAGTCTGGAGGCAGACGACCGCTCTCTGGAAACGGAGTACAGCGGCACCGGCAGCACCGAAGCTGCTGCGCCTGCGGTGGACAGTGCCAAGATCATCTACACCGCCAACCTGACACTGGAAAGCAAGGACTACGAGGCTGCCCGCAGTGCGCTGGACAGCGCTCTTGCCGAGGCGGGCGGCTATCTGGAATCCAGCAGCGAGTACACGCGCACCGGTTCCAGCCGCTCTGTAAGCCTGACCTACCGGGTACCGCAGGCCAACTACCAGAGTTTTTTGGACGCTGTTGCCGCTGCCGGCAATGTGACCTATCGCAGCCAGCAGGCCGATGATGTGACTACCCAGTATATGGACGTGTCCGCGCGGCTTTCTAATCTGCAGGCACAGCGCACCCGCTTACAGCAATTGCAGGAACAAGCCGAAACTCTTTCGGATCTGTTGCAGATCGAGGACTCCCTCACCGAGGTGCAGTCCCAGATCGAAAGCTGGCAGAGTCAGCTGGACTGGTACAGCGATCAGGTGCAGCAGTGCACTGTGTATATCGACCTGAACGAGGTGCAGACCTACACCCCTGCGGACGAAGGCTTCTTCTCCCGCATCGGCTCCGCCTTTACCGCTGGCTGGGGCAACTTTGTAAACGGCTTGCAGCAGCTGGTAGTAGCGCTGGCTTCCGTCTGGCCGCTGGCAGTGCTGGCGTGCGCTGCCGTTGCCGTGGCGCTTGCATGGCGCAAAAAGCACCCGAAGAAGTAACTCCCGTAGAAATCCATTTTCCGCATAAAGGCTTCCCCCCGGCTGGGGGGAAGCCTTTTGTTCAACCCCGTTGAAAAAAACCACCCCTGTCCCGCCGGGCTTCTACGCCGGGAGACAGAGGTGGTTTTGTATATTTTGCAGTGCTTATTACACACCGGAATAAGCCGAGAAGCCGCCGTCCACCGGCAGGCAGATGCCGGTGATGAAACCGGCTGCCTCATTGTTCAACAGGAACAGCAGTGCGCCCACAAGGTCTTTCTCGCTGTCGCCGAAGTGTCCCATGGGGGTGGCGGCAAGGATCTTTTTGGTGCGCTCGGTAGGGGTACCGTCCTCGTTGAAGAGCAGCTTTGCGTTCTGCTCGCTGGCAAAAAAGCCCGGAGCGATAGCGTTGACCCGGATGCCCACCTTGCTGAAGTGCACCGCCAGCCACTGGGTAAAGTTGGTCACAGCAGCCTTGGAGCCGGAGTAGGCAGGGATCTTGGTCAGGGGCAGGTAGGCGTTCATGCTGGAAATGTTCAGGATGTTGCAGCCCTCGCGGCCTACCATCTGACGGGCAAAGGCCTGCGTGGGCAGCAGCGTGCCAATGAAGTTCAGGTTGAACACCATCTCCACGCCGCTCTCGTCCAGGTCAAAGAAGGTGACGGTGTCTCTTTCCAGATCGGCCATCTCAAAATATTCCTTGTCCGTGTTGGCGCGGGCGTTATTGCCGCCTGCACCGTTCACAAGAATATCGCAGGGGCCAAGGTCTGCCAGCACATCCTCTGCTACCTGCAGGCAGTTGGCCTTGTTCATCACATTGCAGGTGTAGCCCTTGGCGGTGCCGCCCTCGGCCTCGATCTCGTCTGCAAGCTCCTTGAGCTTATCCATGTTGCGGCCCAGCAGCGCCACCTTTGCGCCTGCCCGGGCCAGCGCCTTGGCAAAAATGGAGCACAATGTCCCGCTTGCGCCGGTGACAACAGCCACCTTGCCGGTGAGATCGGTGTTCAGTACATTCTTTTCCATAACATCCTCCTGTTACAGCTGTATTCATTGGCTAGAGTATAACAGAAAAAGACGGTCTTTGCCAGAACGTTCTTATTATAAAACGGGAAAGTTTTACGCTTTTTGCCGGACAACAAGCACGATATCTTCTGGATGCAGTGCAGACGGAATCGCGCAAAATCGCAAAAATGACCGTTTTTATCTTGAAGATCTTCTAACTCTTTCTGCGGCAAAGCCAGTATGATAAACGCATGACAAACACATCCTACTTCGGCTCCGCTGCCCGCAGCGGGCTACACTGTTCAAGCGCAGCGGCCTGCGCCTATGACCCACAGAGTTTTGAACAATGTGGGCATTCAGACCCGGAAACGCCGCATTCCGTACCCACAATGTTCAACCCGCACGATGTGAACATTTGACGTAGAATAGTTTCTTTTTACACACTGATCAAATATAAAAAGTTATAATAATATTCTACACTGTTCACGCTGCACAATGTGCAACAGCGGCGGTGCTTTCCACTTTGATGTGAACACAAAAAAGCAGGTTGAATTTAAAAAATTCAACCTGCTTGGTGGTTGCGGGGGCCGGATTTGAACCAACGACCTTCGGGTTATGAGCCCGACGAGCTACCAGACTGCTCCACCCCGCGATATTTACTTTTCGCTTCTCAGCGGCTCTCGCTGACTGCTCAAGTATAATACCACAGGCAGGGCAGAATGTCAACCCTTTTTGCGAAAAAATTTTCGTATCCTCTTGCCACAGCTTTTAATGCGTCATCGTCCGGTGCTGTGCGGTGGTAAGGGTCGGGTCCTGATAATGCGCCTGCAGGTAGGCCACCGCGCGTGCGACCAGTACACTGGTGCTGCTGGGGGCAGCGGTCTGTCCGCTGCCGGTGGCCTGCGTGATGAGCAGCAGCATCTCAGCGACCTGCGCCTCAAAAACGATATCCCGGATGGAGTCCGACAGTTCCTGACTTTGCGCCATGCGGATGAAAAGCCCCTTGAAGTCCCACTTGCGGCAGGCCTCGCTGTCCAGCACGGTGAGCTCGTGCATCCAGTCTGCATTTTTCAGATTCACGCGGCGACGGGTAGCCTGCCAGAGGGCATCGTCGATCTGGATGACCAGACGATCCGACTGGGCATCGTCGATATTGAAGTTGCCGGAGTGGTAGATCTGAGAGGGAAAGTAGACCAGCTCCCCCACATGGACCAGATACACGCTGCCGTCCACCGAGTAGCGCACCGTGCTGCCGCCGATGGGGAGCACCAACTCGTGATACGGGTGGGAGTGCACCACAGACTGCTTGTTTTCCCAGTTCGTGTACCATGCGACCAGAAGCCGGGTGTTGCTCAGCCCCATCCGCGCCTGCGCTTCCGTAAGAACATTATCTATATAATGTGTGACCCGTTCGATGCCCATAGCCACTCCTGCTCCTTGTTAAAAAAATAAGAATCATTCTTTTACGTCCTTTTTTGCCCTAGTATATCAGTACATGTCACATTTTGCAACATTTAAATCACAAAATCTGCGGAAAATCCATATATTTTTTAGTATGATAAGGGTGCAAGGAGACGAGATTGACCAAATACACAAAAATGTTGCAACGTTTTTGTGCTTATCGACAAATGTGTCGGTCGCATTTCGTGACCGCCTGAAAGGAGTCCGTCCATGCAGACCTCAAAGAATCATTTTGAAGCCAAAGTGGTCTTTAACGATGAGACCATCCGCCGGATGTTCCGCACAGAGTTCTACACCTACGAGGGGCTGCGGCACCTGCTGTGGCTTGCAGCGGCCTTTGTGCTGGTGATGGCGGCGCTGTTCACTGCCATCCCTACCGTTGTCAAAGTGCTCTGCCTGCTGGTGGGCTGTGCCATGTTCGCCATGCCGGACTTTTTGAGCCGGGTGGCGGCAGAAGGCGTCATCATGCAGCGGGGCGGTGCGGAAACTACCGTGAGCTGCCGGGTCAACGATGGCGGCGTGGACGTGGAAAACGGTGCGCACATCCCCTTTGCAAAGATCGACCGGCTGGTGGAGGATGACCAGTATTTCTACATCTTCCAGAGCCGTCAGATGGCCGTGATGATCCCCAAGGGAAGCCTGCTGCCGGCAAACCCGGAGCGGTTTGCAAAGGTGCTTGCCAAAGAGACCGGCAAGGACTGGCAGCGCTCCAAGAGCCTGTGGGGGCTCAACCTGAAAGACCTGATCCAGATGGGAAAGGACCGCTTTCAGCGCAGCGCGTCCTGAGCGCTGCACCGCAATTTTTGTTGTTTCACAGCCGACCGGCTGTGATCGTTGGATACGATAAAACAAGATAAGGAAGGAAAGACACTATGAAAATCACTCGCAGACAGTTCGTACAGGCCATGGCAGTTGCTGGTGCATCTGCCCTGCTCACCGCTTGCGGCGGTTCCTCCGGCAGCACTGCCGGTTCCGGCGCAGCTTCTGCCGCCGGCGGCAGCTTCAACCTGAAGCTGGGCCACAATCTGGCCGAGGATCACGCTGTGCACATCCAGCTGACCAGCTTTGCAGAGCAGGTCAAGGAAAAGACCGGCGGCAGCATCAACATCCAGATCATCCCCAACGGCACCCTGGGCAGCGAGGCTGACATGATTTCCCAGATCCAGGCAGGCGCACTGGATATGGCAAAGGTTTCCGCTTCCACGCTGGGCAACTTCAGCGAGAAGTACAACGCCTTCTCCGTGCCTTATGTGTTCAACGATCAGGCACACTACTACAGCTACATGGACAGCGACTCTGCAAAGGCAGTCTTTGAGTCCACCGACGATCAGGGCTTCCGCGGCCTGACCTGGCTGGATTCCGGCGCACGCTCCTTCTACACCAAGGCTACTGCCATCCGCACCCCGGCTGACCTGAAGGGTCTGAAGATCCGCACCATGGACAGCCAGATGGCCATCGACATGATGAACTGCCTGGGCGGCTCTGCTACCGTTATGGGTTACAGCGATATCTACACCGGTATGCAGCAGGGCGTCATCGACGGTGCCGAGAACAACGTCACCGCACTGCGTGATCACGGCGACGTGACCAAGTACTACTGCTTCGACGAGCACACCCGCATCCCCGATATGGTGGTCATCGCTTCCAGCGTGTGGAACAAGTTCTCTGACGAGCAGAAGTCCATCGTGTCCGAGTGCGCTGCTACCGCTACCGAGGAGTACAAGGACGCTTGGAAGAAGTTCGAGGACGAGGTGCTGGACAAGGCTGTGAACCAGAACGGCGTCGAGCTGGTCAAGGATGTGGACATCGCCGCATTCCAGGCCGCTGTGCAGCCCATCTACGACAACCTCAAGACTTCTAACCCCACCACCTACGCGGTCGTGGAAGAGATCCGCGCAATGGCCTAAACGCCAACGCATTGCTTTCCATTCTTATCTCCCAAGCTGCGGGCGGCGCACGGTGCTGCCCGCAGCTGCGCGGGAGGGAATGAGTTCAAGGAGATGATCTTGTGAAAAAACTGGATAAAATTCTGGATAATGTCATGCGCTTCCTCATGGCAGTGGCAATGTTCGCCCTGCTGGCAGGCGGCACCTGGCAGATCTTTACCCGCTGGATCCTGCGCAACCCCTCCACTGTAACGGACGAGTTTCTGCGCTATGTCCTGATCTGGGCTTCCATGATCGGTTCCGCCTACTGCTTCTACAAGGATAAGCATCTGGCACTGGATCTGGTCAAGGGCCGCGCAAAGGGTGCGTTCAACGTTGTGCTCAGCGTGTTCATCGAAGCCGCTATCGTGTTCTTTGTGGGCTACGTCTTTGTTTACGGCGGCTGGAAGCTGACTGCAAACGCCACCAACGTTTCCTCGGTCATGCGCATCCCCTTCAAGTTCCTGTATTCCATCCTGCCGATCTCCGGCGTGTTCATCATTCTGGCTCGCGCGCTGAAGTATGTACAGCTCTTCGCGGAGCGTAAGGAAAAGAAAGGAGAAAACGCATAATGGTTGCACAGGCTACGTTACTGCTGTTCGGTTCCTTTTTTGTGATGCTGCTGGCCGGCGTGCCTATCTCTGCAGGCATCGGCATCGCATCCATCTTCACGGCCCTGTTCAGCATGGATCCCGCAATTTTTGCCCTGACCGCCGCACAGCGCTGCTTCTCGGGCATTGACTCCTTCTCTCTGCTGGCACTGCCCTTCTTCTCTCTGGGCGGCAACATCATGAACAAGGGCGGCATTGCTAAGCGCCTTGTCCGTCTGGCACGTCTGGCTGTGGGCAAGATGCCCGGCTATCTGGCTGCCACCAACGTTCTGGCCAATATGTTCTTCGGTGCCGTTTCCGGTTCCTCCGTGGCAGCTACCTCTGCCATGGGCTCCATCATGGCTCCGCTGGAGCTGGATGAGGGCTACGACCCCAACTACTCCGCAGCCGTCAACATCTGCTCTGCCCCCACCGGCATCCTGATCCCCCCGTCCGGCCCGCTGATCCTTTACTCCATCACCGCCGGCGGCGTCTCTGTGGCTGCTCTGTTCATGGGCGGCTACCTGCCCGGCATCCTGATGGGTCTGTGCGTGGCTGGTCTGGCTGTGTTCATCGCCGTCAAGAAGGGCTATAAGTCCTCCGCCGTCAAGGACCCCGACCCCGCCGTCAAGATCATCATTGATGCAGTGCCCTCTCTGCTGGCCGTCATCATCGTCATGGGCGGTATTCTGGCAGGCTTCTTCACCGCTACCGAGGCCGGTGTGGTGCTTTGCCTGTACTGCGGCCTGCTGTCCATCCTGTACAAGGAGATGACCTTCAAGAGCTTCTACAATCTGCTGGCAGACACCATGGAGAGCAGCGCCACCATCCTGTTCCTGATCGCCGCTTCCTCCATCATGTCCTACGTCATGAGCTACTCCGGCATCCCTGCCGCTATCAGCAACGCGCTGATGAGCGTTTCCAGCAACCGCTACGTCATCCTGCTGATCATGAACGTGTTCCTGCTGGTCATGGGTATGTTCCTGGATCTGACCCCGGCTGTCCTGATCTTCACCCCCATCTTCCTGCCCATCACCCGCAGCATCGGCATGAGCGATGTGCAGTTCGGCATCATGCTCATCATGAACCTGGGCATCGGCTCGGTCACCCCGCCGGTCGGTTCCTGCCTGTTCGTGGGCTGCGGTGTCGGCAAGGTCAAGATCGAAGGCGTTACCAAGTACATTGTGCCGCTGTTCGCCGCCATGGTCGTGGCACTGTTCCTTGTCACCTTCATCCCTGCCATTGCGCTGTGCGTCCCGTACCTGTGCGGTCTGGTGCCCAGCCTTGGCTGGACGTTCTAAGCCCTGACTGTTCCGGGTAAAGCAACGAATACGTTGCCCCCATTTCTCTGAAGATATCCTGCATCTGAGGGGGAATGGGGGCATTTTTTATCAAAATCCAACGAGAGGAATAAAAACTATGGAGATCTGCTCCCGTTTTACCGGCATGGAGCGCAAGGACGGCGCTTTCCTGCTGCATACTGATAACGCTGATATCAAGGTCTGCTTTGTGACCGATGAGATCGTCCGCGTCCGCGCAAGCTTTGACCACGAGCTGGCAGAGGAGTCCTACGTCCTGATGACCACCGCATGGGAGGATCGGATGGACGAACTGTTCAAGGGGGAGCGCACCCGTGTGGAACCCTTTGCCGCCGAGGTCACCGAGGATGACAGCACCCTCACCTTTGCTACCGGCAAGGTGACGCTGGTGGTGGACAAGGACCCCATCAACTTCAAGCTGCTGGCTGCCGATGGCTCCGAGCTGTACAGCACCCTGCCCGGCAACCCCTTCGTCAAGGACGCCAACAACCGCGTGGTGGCTTACAGCCGGATGAAGGAGGACGACTGCTTCTACGGCTTTGGCGAAAAGACCGGCCTGCTGGATAAGAACAAGACCTTCCAGCGGGAGCGCGCCACCGACGCCATGGGCTACGATGCCGAGAAGATGGATACCCTCTACAAGCACATCCCCTTCTACATCCGTCTGGACCGCGACACCCACAAGGCTGTGGGTGTGTTCTACCACAACTTCTACGAGTCCGTGTTCAACATGGGCTGCGAAAAGAGCAACTACTGGCCCCGCTACACCTATTTTCAGGCAGACGGCGGCGATCTGGACTGCTTCCTGATCGGCGGAGACACCATTGCCCGCATCGTGGACAACTACACCCTGCTGACCGGCCGTCCGGCCCTGCTGCCCAAGCGTGCGCTGGGCTATCAGGGCTCCAGTATGTACTACCCCGAGCTGGAAAAGGACAGCGATGACGCTGTGCTGGGCTTTATCGACACCATCAAGGAAGAGGGCTTCCCCATCGACGGCTTCCACCTGTCCAGCGGCTATACCAGCCAGAACAACAAGCGCTGCGTCTTTACATGGAACACCGACCGCTTCAAGGACCCCAGCGCCTATTTCCACGCCATGAACGAAAAGCACGCCCAGAACGTGCCCAACGTCAAGCCGGGTGTCCTGCTGTGCAACCCCCGTTTCGACGAGTTCAACGCAGATGACGTATTCGTGAAGGACAGCAAGAACCCCGAGACCTACGGTGTCGGCAAATGGTGGGGCGGCGACGGCGCATTCTGGGACTTCACCAAGCCCGAAGGCCGTACAGCTTGGAAAAAGTACCTCACCGAGTCCATCATCGCCGTGGGCACCGATTCCGTCTGGAACGACAACTGCGAGTACGACAGCCTGATGGACAAGGACTGCATCTGCGATTTTGACGGCAAGGGCGGCACCATCGGCCAGCTGAAGCCCCTGATGAGCACCCTGATGTGCAAGGTGGGTGCCGATGCCGTGGTGGAGCACAACGCCAAGGCACGCCCCTACATGGTCTGCCGCAGCGGCAGCGCCGGCATCCAGCGCTACGCTCAGACCTGGTGCGGCGACAACTACACCAGCTGGAAGAGCCTGAAGTACAATATCCCCATCATCACCGGCATGGGTCTGTCCGGCCAGCCCAACGAAGGCGCGGACATCGGCGGCTTTGCCGGCCCCGCACCCACCGAGGAACTGTTCGTGCGCTGGGTGCAGAACGGCATCTTCCAGGCTCGCTTCTCCATCCACTCCGCCTCCAACGATAACACCGTCACCGAGCCGTGGATGTTCCGGGAGTCTGCGGACACCATCCGGGACGCTATCCTGCTGCGTTACCGCTTTACTCACTATCTTTACAGCGCCGAGTACGAGGCCAGCCAGACCGGTGCGCCCATCATGCGCGCTTTGGTCTACGACTTCCAGAACGACCCCAAGGCATGGGAGGAGAGCTTCGAGTTCCTGTTCGGCCGGGATATTCTGGTGGCTAACGTTCTGGAAGAGGGTGCCAAGACCCGCACCGTCTATCTGCCCGCAGGCTGCAAGTGGTACGACTGGAACGATAAGTTCCGCTGCTACGAGGGCGGCCAGACCATCGAAGTGCCGGTCACCATGGCTACCATCCCCATGTTCGTCCGCGAGGGCGCAGTCATTGCCATGGCAGACAACCAGCTGATGACCATGGAGGGCGATCACACCACCGCCCTGCACCTCATCGTGGCACCCAAGGGCACCACCACCACGACCCTGTACGATGACGACGGCATCACCAACGATTTCAAGAGCGGCGTGTACCGCAAGACCACCATCACCACCACCGCAGGCGAGCGGGTGACCATGAACTTTGCCTCCGAGGGCAGCTACAAGGACACCGTGGAGACTATCAAGGTGGAGATGATCGCCAAGGAGAAGAGCCCCTTCTGGGTCACGCTGGATGGCCGCAAGATCGAGCACTTCCTCAACCGCCGCAAGTTCGACGCCGCTGCCGAGGGCTGGTATTACAGCCAGAGCAAAAAGGCTGTCGAGGTCAAGTATGCAAACCCCGCCAAGGATCACGAGTTGACTGTTTCGTTTGAACAGTTCGACCTGATCGGTATGTAACACTGTACGGAGGAACCTCTTATGCTGCTGCGTAGTTTTGAATCCTTTGAAAAGACCGAAAACGGCTACCTCATCCACGGCGATGCCGCTGATGTGAAGCTGATTTTCATGTCAGACGATATCATCCGCATCCGGGTGCACTTCGACAAGGGCACCCCCATGGAGGAGGAGTCCTACACGCTGGTGACCACCGCGTGGGAGGACCGGATGGACACCCTGCTCAAGGACGAGCGCACCCGCATCACCGCGCTGGATGTCCCCTGCGCAGAGGACGAAAAGACCCTGACCTTTGAGACCGCACACCTGACTTTGAAGCTGTTCAAAAAGCCCTTCCACTTTGAGCTGTTCGATAAGTCCGGCAAGCTGATCTATCAGGATCTGCGGGAGCGCGCCTTTGAGAAGGATCAGATCGGCCGTCTGAGCCACTTCTCCAAAGTGGACCGGGAATACGACCACTTCTACGGCTTTGGCGAAAAGACCGGCCATCTGGATAAAAAGGGACGCCGCCTGCGGATGTCCCCCAAGGATGCCATCGGCCACGACCCCGAGACCGGCGACCCGATGTATAAGCACATCCCCTTCTATATCCGGGTGAATGAACACGACCTGCGCCCTGTGGGTCTGTTCTACCACAACTCCTACGACTGCGTGTTCGACCTTGGCGAGGAGCTGTCCGGCTACTGGGAGCGCTACTGCTACTACCAGACCGACGGCGGCGACATCGACCTGTTCCTGCTGGCCGGTGAGACCCTGCCCGAGATCCTGAACGAGTACACCCTGCTGACCGGCCGCAGCGCTCTGCCCACCAAGCAGTCTCTGGGCTACTGCGCTTCCACCATGTACTACGCCGAGCTGGAAAAGAACTGCGATGAGGAGATCTACAAGGTCATCGACAAGCACGAAAAAGAGGGCATCCTCATCGACAACTTCTGGCTGGCCTCCGGCTATTCCAGCGGCGAAAAGGACAACCTGCGCTATGTGTTCAACTGGAACCACAAGCGCTTCCCGGATCCGGAAAAGTTCTTTGAGAACATGAACGCCCGGGGCATCAACGTCATCCCCAACCTGAAGCCCGGCATCCTGAAGCACCACCCCTACATCGACCTGTTTGAAAAGAACGATGTCTTTATCAAGACCCCGGACGGCAAGGCTCCGTACTATGGCCGCTGGTGGGGCGGCGAGGGACGCTTCTTCGACTTCACCGGCCCCAATGGCCGCAACACATGGAAGCAGCTGCTGGAGGAGAACATCCTCAAAAAGGGCACCAAGACCGTCTGGAACGACAACTGCGAGATGGACGGCGTGGAGGACCGCGACGCCCAGTGCGACTTTGAGGGCAAAAAGGGCACCATGGCAGAGCTGAAGATCCTGCACTCCAACCTGATGGCCTACACCGCCAAGCAGGCGCTGGCAGATGTGTACCCCGGCGAGCGCCCCTACATCATCAACCGCGCAGGCTACGCCGGTATCCAGCGCTACGCACAGGTGTGGGGCGGCGATAACCTGACCGACTGGCGCACCGTCAAGTTCAACATTGCCACCATTCTGGGCATGGGTCTGTCCGGCTGCTCCAACATGGGCTGTGATATCGGCGGCTTTGCCGGCCCCGCACCCGAAGCAGAACTGCTGCTCCGCTGGCTGCAGAACGGCATCTTCCAGCCCCGTTTCTGCCTGAACTCCGCCAACAACGATAACACCGTTACCCAGCCGTGGATGTACGAGGAGAACCTGCCCTACATCCGTGCAGCCTACCAGCTGCGCTACCGTCTGATGCCCACCCTGTACTCCCTGATGTACGAGTCCAACCAGAACGGTATGCCGGCATGGCGTCCGCTGTTCCTTGAGTTCCCGGACGACCCCAAGTGCTACACCGACAAGAACCTGACCTTTATGTTCGGCAAGAGCATTCTGGTGGCGAATGTGGTGGAAAAGGGCGCGACTACCCGCACCATCTACCTGCCCGCAGGCTGCACCTGGTACGATATGAACGATAATCTGCGCGCCTACGAGGGCGGCCAGACCATCGAGGTCCCGGTCACGCTGGCAAGCATCCCCATGTTCCTGCGCGGCTCTGCCGTTGTGGTGACCACCGAGGACGTCAAGCACATCCTCAAGGACACCATGCGCCAGATCGACCTGCTGGTCGCTGCCGAGACCGACACCAGCTTTGTGCTGTACGATGACGACGGCCACACCGAGGACTACAAAAACGGCGTTTACGCCAAGACCACCATCACCGTCAAGGCCGGCGACCGCACCGACATCCGCTTTGCCACCGAGGGCAGCTACGAATCCCCCGTGGAGCGCATAACCCTGAAGCTGGTCAGCAAGAAAAAGGGTGCGCTCTGGGCCAGCGTGGATGGGCAGCAGCTTCCCCAGTACATCGTCCGCGACGGCTGGGAGGCCGCAGAGTCCGGCTGGTACTATAACCTGCCTGACCGCACCATCTGGGTCAAGTTTGCAAAGCCTGCCAAGAAGGACTTCACAGTGACTGTCTCCACCGAAAAGTTTGACCTCATTGGTATGGCAGAGGACTAAAAAGCCATCTCCAATCTTCTTTAATTCTTCTTCAAAAACACGATGACCCGTGGGGAACTCCCCCACGGGTCATCGTGTTTTTTTATAGGTTTCAGGCTTCGACCTGCGTCTCCCGCCGGAGGATGCGGCAGACCATGAACAGGCAGTAGAACATTGCCAAACCCCAAGCAAAGGGGTTAGAAAGGCAGATGCCCAGATACCCAAGGCTGGTCTTTACTGCCAGCACGCCGCCAAGGCTGCGGCCAATGAGCTCGCCCACGCCGGAAACGATGGCCAGCACACTGTAACCAAGCCCCTGCAAGGTGTTGCGGAAGATCATCAGCAGGCCGTGGAAGCAGAACAGCATACTCATGACGCTGAGGTACTGGATGGCACCCGCCGTAACGGCGGGGGCGGCATCGCCCAGCACCAGCCCCACCGCGTAGGGCTTGATGAAAAAGATCACGCCCCATGCCACGACGCAGTAGAGCAGCTGCACCATACAGCCATCCTTGATGCCCTGCCGGATGCGGTCGGTGCGGCGGGCGCCGTGGTTCTGTCCCACATAGGTAGCCATGGCCATGCCTACGCTCTCCATGGGCAAGGTGAACATCTGGCGGATCTTTTCGCCTGCGGTCTGGGCGGCCACAGCGGTGCTGCCCAGCAGATTGATGGCGTCCTGCATGATGACTGCACCGATGGCCGAGACCGAGTATTCAAACCCCATGGGAAGGCCGATGTAGGCCAGCCGCCTGCAGTGCCCTGCCGAAAGCAGGGTGCGCGGCTGCCGGAAGGAAAGCCCCTCCAGCTTTGCTGTGCAGGTAAAGAACCAGTAAGCGCACAGCCCGCCGCTGAGCAGCTGGCTGAGCACGGTGGCAATGGCGGCACCGTCCACCCCCATGCCCAGCGGCACGATGAAGAGATAGTCCAGCAGAATGTTCACCACGCTGGCGACCAGCAGGAAGTAAAAGGGGTGCCGGGAATCCCCCAGTGCTCGCAGCACGCTGGAAGCGTAGTTGTATAGCACCGTAGCCGGGATGCCCAGAAAGATGAGCCTGATGTAGAGCACGGCATCGGTGTACAGCTCCTCGGGCGTATGGATGAGCCGGAGCAGCGGCCCCGCCATCAGGGTGGTAAGCACCGTAAACACCACGCTCAGCACCAGACAGAGCAGTGCGCCGTTCAGCAGGTATTTTTGCAGCCCGTCCTTATCCTTTGCGCCAAAGGTCTCTGCCGCCGGGATGCCAAAGCCCACGCAGGCTCCCTGCACAAAGCCCAGAATAAGAAAGTTGAGGGAGTAGGTAGTGCCTACCGCGCCCAGCGCATCGGTGCCCAGACACCGCCCTACGATGACGGTATCCGCAAAGCTGTACAGCTGCTGGAACAAGGTGCCCAGCACCAGCGGCAACGCGAACCGCAGGATCTGGAACAGCGGCTTGCCCACGGTAAGGTCGGTGGTGCCGGAGCGCTTTTGAGAAGTAGCTGCCATAAAGAAAACTCCTTATTATGGTATTTTCTTCATTCTATCATGGACAGCCGCTTTTCCCAAAGTGGTTTTGTGACAAGAAGCTGTCTTTTTGTGATGGAAACGCGGAAACCTCCGTTTTTACAGTTGCTTCTTCTGCGGTGGAAAGTTCCGGCTGTCTGTTTGCAGAGCCATGAATCCACTTTTTGATGCAGCTCTTTGCGGGTCTACACTCATCCACCACATGGCCGTTTCTACTGCCAAAAAGAGAGGGCTGGACGGTGCCAGCCCTCTTGACAAGGAAAAACACAAGGCTCTTTATTATAATAAAGCTATAAGAACATAATAAAGGCAATTATTTGAAATTTTTGAAAAAACGGAAATCATTTTGATGATATGGGACGTTTTAATAGACAGGAAGGGGGTGAACCGTATCCAGACAGAATTATTGCTGCGGAAAGTGCAGAGCGGAGATACGGGTGCGCTGGACACTCTGATTACAGCGTACTATCCACAAATTCTGAACTATTGCCGTTGGCATACAGCGGACGAGCAGCAGGCGCAGGATGCAGCACAGGAAACCTTTTTGAAAGCGGTGCGCTGGCTGGATTCCTGTGGTGGATTTCAGGGGGCATTCCGTCCCTTTCTGTACAAAATCGCAAAAAACATTTGCATCGATCTGAACCGTACGATGGAGCGGACGGAGGTATCGCTGGAGAGCTTGCCGGGCGAACCCGCCTATCAGGAAAGCGGCTTTGCTGCGGCAGAGGAGAAAGCAAACCTGCGAGCGCTGACGGCCCAGCTGGAGCCGGAACAGCGGGAACTGGTATTGCTGCGGTTCGCACAACAGCTTAAATTGCGGGAGATCGCGCAGATTACAGGTCTGCCCCTGCGCACGGTGCAGTCCCGCCTGCGTGCCGCATTGAAAACCTTGAAAATGCAATGGGAAAAGGAGGACTGGAGATGAATCGAGCCTTTGAAAAAGAACTGTCCAGAGCACTGGCGACAGAGCTTGACACAGCCGCACCGAAAACGCTGCTGCGCCGCTGCCGGGCGGAACATGTCGTAAAACAACGGAGTGATTGGCGTGATTTGCTGCACTGCCAGTTCAAATTGCTGGGCTGGAAGGTCTGGGCGTTGGAAGCAATGGCGGCACTGGCGTTGTACAGTGTGGGTCGGGAACTTGCCCTGTGGGAGAAGGCATGGACATTACGCAATGCACTGTTTGGTCTGAGCACACTTGCCATGCTGACAGCCCTGCTCGGTCTGCCGTTTTTATACCGGGCAAGTCAATATAAGATGCTTGAACTGGAACAAGCCACATATGCAGGAATCGGTCGTCCACTGGTGATGCGGTTTTTGCTGCTGCTGGCGGGGGAAACGATCCTGCTGGGAGTGCTGGTACTCAATGTGCGGGCAGCCGTGCCATGGAGCATCGGGCAACTGCTGGCGGTGCTGACCGTGCCATTCCTGACCGCAAACAATGAGCTGCTTCTGCTGCTGCGCTGGGTGCGCCCGGAATGGATGATGACCGGGGCTGTACCACTGTTTGCAGGGCAGCTGTGTTTGCTGCGGTTCGTGCAATTATCGGAACTGCCGAAAGGTCTGCCGCTGGCGGCGGGTGTACTGGTGCTCTGCATGGTGTTGCAGTGCATCCGGCTTGCCGCCCGGTCAGAATATATTACAGAAGGCTGAAAGGAGCAAGCCATGGAACTGAAAATCCAGAATATTACAAAGCGATACCGGGATAAAACGGCGGTGGATGATGTGTCCATCAC
>ERZ827126.1780-NODE-1780-length-17590-cov-3.719589_pt1 | contig 17590 bp, 16 predicted proteins | sample MGYA00519780_ERZ827126 | MGnify/ENA primary metagenome ERZ827126 (study PRJEB31778, sample SAMEA3449262) | human gut metagenome | biome: human gut; feature: human-associated habitat; material: faeces | place: United Kingdom | collected 2010/2012 ...
AAGGTGCAGCAGATCGGTGCCGCATGCCATACCGGGAACCGCAGCTGTTTCTACCGTGAGATCTTAAAGAAAGATTACCATGAGACCAATCCGGCGATCGTTTTCGACCATCTCTATAAGCTGATCGAGGATCGCAAACAGCATCCGAAAGAAGGATCTTACACCAACTACCTGCTTGAACAGGGCATTGACAAGATCCTCAAAAAAGTCGGAGAAGAAGCGACGGAGATCATCATTGCAGCGAAAAACCCGAATCCGGAGGAGATCAAGTACGAGATTTCCGATTTTCTGTACCATGTGATGGTACTGATGTCTGAACGCGGTGTGACTTGGGATGATATCACCAGAGAGCTTGCAAACCGCTAAGGGTATGATTTTGATATAACCGAATAAAACCCCGCCTTTTTGCATAGCGTATAGCAGAAAGGCGGGATTTTTATGCATACAGGCTTAAGTGAAGAGCAGAGACGGCAGATCGAAAAGATGCGGCGGCAGAGCGGCCGTATGCCGGTTTACCGGAAAACGGCAGAAAAAGTGAATGATTTTTCAGAAAAAACAGAAGAACTTCCACAGAACGGGAGTTCTTTTTTTACACGCCTTCTGGCGGCAATGCTGCTGCTGGCACTGTTTTTGCAGTTTCATTTGAGCGGCAGTTCGATCTTTGGATATAACAGCCGGGAGGCAGTCACGGCGGTCAGTCAGAGCATAGACTTGCAGAAAGTGGCAGATTCTGTTAGAATAAAATAATATGTGGGTCAGAACGTCATGGATTTCAGACTCGCAAAACAGGAGAAAGCATAAATAAATACAGGTAATATAAGCATCAGGAGGAACCATATGGGGAATAAACAAAGGGGAAAAATGAAAAAAAGACTGCTTGTGGCAGCACTTGCGGCGTGCATGGCATTTCCGGCAAGTCTTCCGGCACAGGCAGCAGGCACGGTACACGGCAAAAAGGTCGGCTGGATACAGGAAAAAGGGCAGACGTACTACTGTGATCCATCTACTCTGCAGAATGTACGCGGCAAATGGCAGCTGATCGGCAAAAATTACTATTATTTTGACCAGCTGGGCAGATTGATCCGCAACAAATGGGTTGGAAATTATCACGTCGGCGACAACGGAGCCCTGGAAAAAAACAAGTGGATCGGCAAATATTTTGTCGGTGAAAACGGAAAGTGGATCAAGAAATTCAAGGGCGGCTGGTATAAGATCAACAAAAAGTGGTATTATTATACAAAAGAAGGCGTAAAGAAAACCGGCTGGTTAAAGTACAAAGGTAATAAGTACTATCTGGATAAAAACGGTGTGCGTCTGACCAAGTGGCAGAAGATCAAGAATACCACCTACTATTTTACGAAAAAAGGTAAACAGCGGAGTACTTCCTGGAAAAAGAAAGGCGGCTGGTATTACCCGACCAGCACGACCGGCTCGGTGTACAAAGGCGAGCGTATGAACACAGGAAGCCGCCTGACAGCAACCAAGATCGAGTACCGCACTTCCACGCTCAAAGTCATCCTTCGCAAACACAGAGCGTACAGCACCTGCTACTGGACTGCGGATATTAAGATCAACAATCCAAACCAGATGTTTTCGGCATTTTCCTATGGGACGTATGGCGGAACAAGAGAGACGACTTCGCATGCGGTAAAACGCACCAAATCAATCATCGGCATCAATGCCAGTGCTTTTTCCTATTCGGACGGCAGACCTTGTTTTGATGCAGTGAAGATCCAGAAAGGCAAGATCTACAACCGTGCAGGCGGTACAAGCTATTCCAACTGTGCCGTTCTCTGGGACGGAACCATGTTTACGCCGGAAGTACATCTTTCCGCCGAAGATCTGGTGGAAATGGGCGTAAAAGATAGCTACAATTTCGGACCGCCGCTGATCGAAAACGGCAAAAAAGTTACATACAATATGGCAAATTCTGCAAACGACTGGTCACTGATGTTCTATAAAGATCCAAGAAGTGCCGTCGGTATGGTAGAGAAAGGCCATTACATTCTACTCGTTGCAGACGGAAGAGGGATCGGCGGTTCCCTCGGACTTACCAGAACCGAGATGCAGAATATTTTCAAAAGCTACGGCTGTACCTACGCCTACAATATGGACGGCGGCGGATCAGCAACCCTTGCTTACCGCGGAACGGTGCTGAACCATCCATCCGACGGAGCAGAGCGGGCATGCGGAGATTTCCTGCTGTTCAAAGAATAAGAGGTAAAGAACAGCTGAATAAAACTTATAAAAGTATATAAACAACTGTTGAATTTTATAGGTTATTAGTATAGAATAATATTGAAAGGAAGTGATGCTTTGAGTAAATATTATTCTATACATGAATTTTCAAAAATTATAGGTGTATCTGCACAAACGTTGCGAAATTGGGATTCTAACGGAAAACTTCATCCGCATCATACTACAACAAGTGGATATAGATATTATTCTGATGAACAGCTCAGCCAAGTAATGAATGTAAAGCCTAGAAATCGCATTACAATCGGATATTGTCGTGTTTCAAGTCATAAGCAAAAGGATGATTTAGAACGACAGATTGATAATGTGAAAACATATCTTATGGCAAAAGGACAACCGTTTGAGATAATAAGTGATATTGGTTCTGGCATTGACTACAAGAAAAAAGGACTTCGGGAACTAATCAAACGCATTTCTCAAAATCAGGTTGAAAAGGTTGTTGTTTTGTATAAAGACAGGCTTTTACGTTTTGGTTTTGAGTTGGTAGAATATATAGCTTCGCTATATAACTGTGAAATTGAGATTATTGACAATACTGAAAAATCTGAGCAACGAGAACTCGTTGAAGATTTAGTACAAATAATCACAGTATTCAGTTGTAAGCTACAAGGAAAACGAGCGGATAAAGCTAAGAAACTTGTTCAAGAATTGATACAGGAGGAAGAAAATGATGGTAAAAGCCGTAAGGGTAATGTTAGAACCTAATAATGTACAACAAACTAAAATGTTTCAATATGCAGGTGCGGCAAGATTTGCTTATAACTGGGCTTTAGCCAAGGAAAAGGATAACTATGAAAAAGGTGGCAAGTTCATTTCGGATTCAGAGCTTAGAAAAGAATTTACAAGGCTTAGGAATTCTGCTGAATACGCGTGGCTACAAAATGTTTCCAATAATGTAACCAAACAGGCAATTAAAGATGCTTGCATAGCCTACAAAAACTTTTTCAAAAGTTTGCAAAAACATCCGAGGTTCAAGTCTAAAAAGAAATCAACGCCTAAATTTTATCAGGACAACATTAAAATACAGTTTAGTGACACTCACGTTAAATTTGAGGGATTTTCTTCCAGCAGGAAAGCGAACAAACAAAAGCTGAACTGGGTAAGACTTGCAGAACATGGACGTATTCCCACAGATGCTAAATATATGAATCCGAGAATATCCTTTGACGGATTAAACTGGTGGATTAGCGTATGCGTGGAATTTCCAGACTGCAAGAAAAATCTAAATAATGATGGTATAGGAATTGATTTAGGAATTAAGGATTTGGCTATTTGCTCTGATGGCAACACATACAAGAATATTAATAAAAGCCAAGTAGTTAAAAAACTAGAGAAATGCAGACGCAGGTTACAGCGTAGAGTTTCTCGAAAGTATGAGAAAAATAAGAAAGGAGTAAGTTACTGTAAAACTAAAAATGTAATCAAAAACGAAAAACTTTTACTTAAAGTGAATCATAGATTAACAAATATCCGTAAAAACTATTTAAATCAGACCACATCTGAAATCGTAAATCGAAAACCAAGATTTATTTGTATCGAAGATTTAAACGTTAGTGGAATGATGAAGAATAGACATTTATCCAAAGCGGTTCAGAATCAGGGATTCTTTGAATTCAGAAAACAGCTTGAGTACAAATGTAATAACAATGGTATTCAGCTCATTGTAGCTGATAGATTTTATCCATCGTCAAAACTTTGTAGTTGTTGTGGAAATATAAAAAAGGATTTGAAATTATCTGACAGAATTTATAAATGTGAATGTGGAAATGTTATAAATAGAGATTTTCAAGCATCACTAAACCTAAAAGCTTATGGAGAAAAATTTGCAAGCTAACAATGAAACGTTAATGCAAATATGTACGGATACGTTAATTCGGAATTTACGCCTATGGAGAGTACAAGAACTTGTGAGTAGTATCTGTTTCGACAGTACAAAAGCATACTCATTGAAGTAGGAATGAAACATAAAGGTTTATAACTTTTTATAAGTTTTCAGTAACGGAATATAGATAAATGATAAGAAAAATTATTGAGATAAACGAAGAAAAATGCAATGGATGTGGTTTATGTGCGAAAGCCTGTCATGAAAATGCGATTGGTATGGTAAATGGAAAGGCAAAATTATTGCGGGATGATTATTGTGACGGACTGGGAGACTGTCTGCCGACCTGCCCAACCGGAGCGATCACGTTTGTTGAGCGGGAAGCAGCGGCATATGACGAAGCAGCTGTGGAAGCAAATAAGAGAAAAAAGAACAGGCAGTGGCCGATCCAGATTCAGCTTACGCCGGTCAATGCCCCTTATTTTGACGGGGCAGATCTTTTAATCGCAGCAGACTGTACTGCGTTTGCATACGCAAATTTTGCAAAAGAGATCCAGAAGGGAAAAATCACGCTGATCGGATGTCCGAAACTGGATCCGGTTGATTACAGTGAGAAACTTACGGCAATCCTGGAACAGAATGATGTGAAAAGTGTGACAATCATAAGGATGGAAGTGCCATGCTGCGGCGGAATTCAAAATGCAGCTGTGACAGCAATGAAAAAAAGTGGTAAATTTATACCATGGCAGGTGCTTACAGTGTCGGTAGAGGGAGAAGTTTTATGAAAAGAGCAGTTTAAAATGTTGCTGGTCGTTGTGGTCTAGGCATCGTCTTCATCGTGAGATTTGCTGCCGATTACACCGGCAACCACAGCAACCACGCAGGAAACGATCACAGCCGCAAGGACGGCGATAGAGATAATAGCAATGATCATATAAATTCCACCTTTCTTTTCGGTTTGAGAATGGTAATGCCAGAGATAAAGTACCTGATCGTCTTTTGACCCTGTCATCAGTGGAATTATTATAGCACAAAATCAGAAAAAAAACAGTGAAAACTTTACAGGAAAGAAAGAGAAGTGCTATAATGAGCAAAAATGACAATGGGATAAAAAGTTTTATCCAGGAATGATGGGAGGATTTAAAAATGCAGTTAGAAGCATTAAGAAAAGACATGGTAGCAGCTATGAAGGCAAAAGATAAAGAACGCAAGGAAGCAATTTCTTCTCTGGTTTCTGCAGTAAAAAAAGCAGCGATCGATGCCGGATGCAGAGATGATATTCCGGAAAGCATGGTTGATCAGGTAATTCTGAAAGAGCTGAAAACAGCAAAAGAACAGATCGATACCTGTCCGGACTCCAGACAGGATCTTAAAGCAGAATATCAGTTCCGTTACGATGTGATCAAAGAATATGCACCGGCTCAGATGAGTGCAGAAGAGGTTAAAGCTTACATTCAGGAAAAATTTGCCGAGGTCGTTGCTACAAAAAATAAAGGCATGATCATGAAAAATGTAATGGCAGATATGAAAGGAAAAGCAGACGGAAAAGTCATCAACCAGGTGGTTGCAGAACTCTGCAAATAATCATTCATGGAAAAAAACAAAACAAAAAAAGCAGCAGTCTGTCCGGTGGCGAAAAAATGTGGCGGCTGTGAATTTCAGGGAATGCCTTATGCAGAACAGCTCAGGCACAAAGAAAAACGTGTGCGGATCCTTCTGGATTCTTTTGGAAAAGTACATCCGATCATCGGAATGAAAGATCCGTATCATTACCGCAATAAAGTGCATGCTGTGTTTGACCGTGACCGCAGAGGCAATGCGATTTCCGGTGTTTACCAGAAAGGCACACACAAGGTTGTTCCGGTGGACTCCTGCATGATCGAGGATCAGAAAGCAGATGAGATCATCGTCACGATCCGAGGACTTCTGAAATCTTTTAAAATCAAAACTTACGATGAAGATACACAGTATGGGCTTTTGCGTCATGTGCTGATCCGGCACGGATTTTCTACCGGAGAGATCATGGTCGTGCTCGTCACGGCATCGCCGGTATTTCCATCCAAGAACAATTTTGTCAAAGCACTGCGAAAAGTTCATCCGGAGATTACGACGGTCGTTCAGAATATCAACGACCGGGGAACCAGCATGGTACTTGGAACACGAGACGTCGTTCTCTATGGAAAGGGATTTATCGAAGATAAACTCTGTGGCTGCACGTTCCGCATTTCTGCACAGTCGTTCTATCAGGTCAATCCGGTACAGACGGAGATCCTCTATCAGAAAGCAATCGAAGCGGCGGGGCTGACCGGAAAAGAAACCGTGCTCGATGCGTACTGTGGGATCGGCACGATCGGTCTGATCGCAGCATCAAAGGCAAAACAGGTGACTGGTGTAGAACTTAATAAAGAAGCTGTCCGTGATGCCATTAAAAATGCAAAGCGAAATCAGACAAAAAATATCACTTTCTACTGCGAAGATGCCGGAGAATTTATGCTGAAAATGGCTGCAAAAGATCAGCAGCTGGATGTTGTTTTCATGGATCCGCCGCGCAGTGGCAGCAGTGAAGTATTTCTGGATTGCCTTGCAAAACTGGCACCGAAAAAGGTGGTTTATGTTTCCTGTAATCCGGAAACGCTGGCAAGAGATCTTCGTATTTTAAAGAAAAAAGGCTATCAGATGCAGGAGGCCTGGCCGGTTGATATGTTTCCGTTTTGTGATCATGTGGAAAGTGTCGTAAAACTTGTGAGGGAATAAGGGGATATACAGGGTTTTAAGTGAAAAGTTCAGTCATTTTGCCACCCTGAAAAATAAATATTGTAATTAAACAGAAAAACGGTTGAACACTCTGGATTTAGTCGGGGTGTTCAGCCGCTTTTTTTGCTTGTGAGTAAAAATACATAAAAATACGCATGTAAATCTGGAGGGGGTGTGCATAATGCACTATAAATATTTGACTTTGCAAAAATAATTATGTATAATGTGCTTAAACTGATAACGGAAAGAAATAGTAAAAGTACACAATATAAAAGGCAGTATAGACATATTGTGTCTGTTAGAATTTGATAAAATAATTGTCAAATGAAAGAAATCAGAGAGGAATAATGAAATGGAAAAATTGCAGTTGGTAAATCTCGAACAAACGGAAATCACTTCCTGGGATTTTGGAGCTCTAAAAGAAGAACTTTCCAGGGCGTTATCTGTCTATAAAACAGCGACATATACAGATGACACGATCAAGTTTGCAAAAGAGGATAAGGCAAAGCTTGCTAAGACTAAGAAAATCTTGGAAGATCAGCGTAAAGCGTTTAAAGCAAAATGCATGGAGCCATATAATGCATTGGAACCGGAGATAAAAGATCTTGTTTCTATGATTGAAGAACAACGTGTTGCGATAGACGAAGTAGTAAAAGACTATACGGAAAGAAAGAAGGCTGAAAAAGAAAAGGAAATCAGAGCTTACTATGATAAGAAGGCACATGTCCTCGGAGATTTAGCGGCACCTTTGTATGAAAAAATTTTAAATCCAAAGTGGCTCAATGCTTCATCACGCAAAAAATATCAGGAAGAAATGCAGACTAAGATTAACGAGGTATCTCATGATATTCAAACCCTTATGGCACAGGAGTCACCTTTTGAGGAGACTGTGATTGAGAAGTATGTAGCTACATTATCAGTCGAAGAAGCAAAGGCAAAACAGGAAGAACTTATGTTGGCTGCAAGTAAGGCGGGGTTATGTCAGTCGAAGGAAAATTCTCCAGTTGTTCCTGAGACGCAAAAAGAAATAATTATTGATTCAGAGGATGGAATTCTTGTAAAAATGTATGGAAGTAAAAATCAGATTACACAGATGATGGATTTTGCCAAGGCAATTGGTGTAAAGATTGTGATTCAGCAGGTGAGCTAAGTGTTTGAATTTGGAAGTGCAAATGAAGAACAAAAAAAGGCAATCATGACTACAGATGGTCCTGTTCTTATTATTGCCGGACCTGGTACAGGGAAAACGTATACATTAGTAAAAAGAATATCTTATTTGATTTTTGAAAAAGGAGTTACACCATCCTCCATTATGGCTGTAACTTTTACAGAAAAAGCGGCGAAAGAACTGCTTACCAGAATATCCGATGAGTTTCTTAAAATAGATGAAAATTGTAAGATAAATATCAATGAGATGTATATTGGTACTTTTCATTCGGTATGTTTACGATTGCTGAAGGAACATTCAGAAGAAATATCCGGCAATCAGCAGAGTCGTATGTTGGATGCATTTGAGCAGGTTTATCTGGTTTGTCAGAATATGGAGAAATTTCGATATCTGCATGGATTTAAAGAACATATTCCACAGCATTTAGGAGTGTGGAGACAGGCCGAAGAAATTTGCAGATATGTAAATCAGATGATGGAAGAACTTGTTGACGTTGAGAAGATGGCAGATGATATCGATAAAGATATGAGATTTCTTGGAAAACTTGTGATGCGATACAGGGAGCTTCTTGAGAAACAGAATGTTATGGATTTTTCTTCTATTCAGACAGATATATGGAATCTTTTTTCTGAAAATGAAGAAGTTTGTAAGGCAGTTCATGATAAGATTCATTATGTGATGGTAGATGAATATCAGGATACAAACTACATCCAGGAGCAGCTTGTATTTAAAATTATCGGCGATCGCAAAAACATCTGTGTAGTTGGAGATGATGATCAGGGGATGTACCGATTCAGAGGTGCTACGATCAGAAACATTCTGGAGTTTCCGAATAAGTTTGAAAAAAATGAATGTCAGATTATTCATTTAAATGGAAATTACAGATCAGAACCTGGAATTATTATTTTTTATAACAGATGGATGGAAAACGCAGCGGGGATTAATCTTTTCAACTGGGATAAGTATCGATATCCGAAACAAATTCAGGCAAAAAAGAGCAATGTTCGTCCGGGATCATCGGTGTATTTCTGCGGCGGTGATTCAATCGATACCGAAAAGAAAGAACTTTTGGAGATGATTCAAAGATTACAGGCCAATGGTAATATCAGTAATCTGAATCAGATAGCGTTTCTGTTTAAGTCCGTAAAAAGCAAAGAAGCAGTCGAGACAGCAGAATATTTAGAAACAAATGGCATTCCAGTCTATTCACCTCGTTCCGATATGTTTTTTGAAAGAAAAGAAGTGAAGCAGATTTTGGGCTGTCTTATGTTTTGCTTTAATCAATATATGATGGATCTGAAGAATAACATCTTTCGATATCTGATCTCTAAAGAACTGCGGGAATATTATATAGGATGCAGGGTAGAAGCAGTTGCACTTTTAAAGAAAAATGCAGATCTGAAAGCATATATATCAGATCAGGCGTTGGAAATCATGAAGCTTAAAGAGAATAAAGACAGTGGATTATTAGCGATCTTTTACAGAATTCTTTCTTTTGAACCGTTTAAGGAATATTTGCAGGCAGATCTGCATCAGAATGTGATTCAAACCAGAGCAGCAAGAAATTTATCCGAGATTTCAAGAATGATTGCCAAGTACAGTTTTCTTCATGATATGCATTTGATCACAGCAGATAATAAGAATGAGATCGCAGAACAGTGGTTTAATATATATATCAGATATCTGTATACGGATGGTATTGGAGAATATGAGGATGAATCAGAATATGCACCAAGCGGCTGCGTTTCCTTTATGACCATTCATCAGTCAAAAGGACTGGAGTTTCCTGTTGTTGTGGTCGGTTCTCTTGGCAGTGTACCGAGAAGAAAAATGGATGTTTTGATGTATACCGCAGAAAGCAGATTTTTTCATCGAGAGCCGTATGAGCCAATGGCAAATATCAAATTCTTTGATTTCTGGCGACTTTATTATGTGGCGTTTTCAAGAGCACAGAATCTCCTGGTGTTAGCTGTGAAGAAAGAAGATGGAGGATATTTTGGAGAGCTGTTACATAATCTCCCGAGAGTCAATGAATTTAAAGATAAGACGAAATTCGAAACGGTGAAGTCAGTTAAGTATAAGCATGTGTATTCCTTTACATCACATATCAGTTTATATGACGGCTGCCCGATGCAGTATAAATATTATAAAGAATATGGTTTTGCACAAAATAAAATGTTCCACACATCCGTTGGCACGTTAGTTCATGCAACGCTGGAAGATATGAATAAATGTATTATCAATGGACACAGAGATTGTGTGAATGAGGATGCAATAAAAGAATGGTTTACATTGAACTACAGAAGTATGCAGGAGCAGACAGGATATTATCTGACGGATGAGCAAAGTAAAAGTGCATTGGATCAGGTTATCCGATATTACAGACATCGAAAAAGTGAACTTGGAAGAGTATGGAAGTCGGAGGAGGAGATTAATCTTGTCCTTCCGGAATATATCTTGCAGGGGATTATTGATCTGGTGGAAGGCGATGAAAATACGGTAGAGATCGTTGATTATAAAACGGGACCAAAGCCTGATATCAGCAAGCCGGAAAGAGTGGCTCATTACAAGAAACAGCTTGAGATATATGCTTACTTGATTGAAAAACGATATAATAAGAAAGTAAGCAGAATGCATTTATATTATACAAGTACGATGGAAGGAAACCCTGTTATTTCTTTTGAATGGAGCCGGGATGCAGTCGATGAAACAATAAATGAGATTACTCAGACAGTACGAAATATCGAAAATAAAAAATTTGACCGTACCGTACAGAATTCATATGCATGCAGATTTTGCGATATGAGGTATGTGTGCGGCAGATAGGAAGGACTAAAAGATGGCGGTTTGTTTAAGCTGTGGAAAAGAAACAGAAGGATGTCTCTGTGAAGAATGTAAACAAACAATTGATATCGAAGGACTATGCAGTAAAATCCGGGAATATATTCCTGCGATGTTAAATAATCCAAATAAAAATCCCATTTGGGAGCAGATTGCTTCGCAGATGGAGCAGCCAAATAACTTCAAGAATCTGACCTTTGCGTTGGCTGACTATTTGCCTTCACCGCGAAAAGAATACCAGAAGATTTTATGTATGGCTGGAAACAGAGTAAGGATGCCGAGAGTAAGCAAGCTTTGGTTTTATGAAGTCTATGAACAGATGATAGAAGCAGATGGTCTTGCGAAAGAAGAGGAATTTCGATTAAAAGGTCTTATGCTGGAAGCCCTGTATCAGGATTACAGATACGCGGAGGCAGATGAATTAGCTTCTGAATTGTCAGAGTGCAGTCCTCTTCCATGGCAGACTACATATGTTATTGCACAATTTTTTTCACAGACACGAAGATATGATGAGGCAGATGATGCTATCAGTTATGGGAATAAATGGAATGATGGCAATAATGATATACTCAGACAGTTGTCAGAATTATTGGATCAGAATAAAAAGAGAAGAATGGCAGCGGATATCGGAAAAAAGGAATACCTTCCGAATCCAAAAGAAAATAGAGCAGAGGCTATAAAAAAATATACGGAGTTTATGAAATCAATTGGAATTGATGTGGATGTTCCATCTACAAGTTTTTTATCTGGTGGAAAAACATCAAGATACCCGGTTCCTATTCCGAAAGGAGAGTATCCGGATCCGATTGAGAAGAGAGAAGCAGATTTTGACAGCTTTGTAGCTTTTGATTTTGAAACGACTGGAAAATATCCGGGAACAAATGCGATCATTGAAGTCGGTGCTGTGAAGGTAGTAAATGGACAAGTCATAGAATCAGAAGAGTTTATTTTTCAGGAATTTGTGAAACCATTCAAGAGAGGATTGTCAGCAGAAATTACGAAACTTACCGGAATTACGAAAGATGATTTAAAAAATGCAAGACAGATGTGGGAAGTGATCCCGGATTTTATGAAGTTTGTGGGTGATGATATCCTGGTTGGCTATAACAGTATTGGATTTGATGCAAAATTTTTATGCAGAGCCGGAAGATATTGCAATACGGTATATACCAACAAACATTTTGACGTATGGAGATACGTCAGAGAAAAGAAAGATGCGATTCATTACACTGGTACAGATTTTAGATTAGCTACGGTAGGTGAATTTTTAGATATAGAAAACCCGGAAGCTCACAGGGCATTAGCGGATGCTGTTACAACAGCGAAAATTTATTTAAAATTAAAAGGGATGAATGAGGATACAAGTGCTGCTGTGAGTGCAGATTCTGTACTGGATTTGGAAGACTGGTAAAGTTTTTGGATATATTTGAGGTAGACATATTCTGACCAGGTACATTTGATAAAATGGCAATACAAGGAGAAAATACATGGATAAAAAAGTAGAGAGAATCCTCAATCTATATAGCCGTCTGGCTGAGGGTGAAGTATTGAACAAGTCGAAAGAAGCAGCCAGATTTGAGGTGAATGAAAGATCTGTTCAAAGAGATTTTGAAGATATCAGAGCCTACTTTGCAAATGTTCCTGAGTCTGACAGAAAATTGATTTATGACCGAACAAGAAAAGGATATGTGCTTGTACAGAACCAAACGAAAAGTCTGACAAACAGCGAGATCCTTACAGTATGTAAAATTCTCCTGGAAAGCAGATCTCTTATGAAAGAAGAAATGTATCCAATCATTGATAAGCTTCTTCAATGCTGCGTTCCCCGTGATGATTACAGGAAAGTGGCAGATCTGATCAGTAATGAAAAGTTTCACTATCTGGAGCCGCATCATGGCAAAAAGTTTGTAGATACTATGTGGGATATAGGAAGTGCGGTGAATGAGCACCGACTGATGCGGATCCGATATCAGAAACTGAAAGAAACCAATAAAGTCATGAGAATGATCCAACCGGTTGGAATCATGTTTTCGGAGTACTATTTTTACTTGTGTGCATACATATCAGCGAGTGAAGAGACACCGGATGTACCGAAAAGACCATTTCCTACGATTTACAGATTAGATCGGATTGCAGAATATGAGATATTGGATGAACATTTTCATGTCCCATATTCGAACAGGTTTGAAGAGGGAGAATTTCGTAAGAGGATCCAGTTCATGTTTGGAGGTGAGTTAAGGACTATCCGGTTTTTATACAAAGGACTGAGCATCGAAGCTGTTCTTGACAGATTCCCTACGGCAGAGATATTGAAGCATGATGCCAATGGATGGCTCATCAAAGCAGAAGTTTACGGTGAGGGGGTAGATATCTGGATAAGAGGTCAGGGAGATCTTATAGAAGTATTGAAAGGGTGAAGTATGATGGAAATTGATATCGAGAGATTACGCGAAGATATTAAGCAGGATTGCTATGGAGCTTCCTTTGCTGGAGGTTTCGGCGGAGCACTTATGGAATCGTTTGATGTAGAAAAGGCATCGCCGGAAGAAGTAATAGAAATAGCTAAAAATAAGAATATGGATTTATGGAAATACCAACGATAAGCGTTCAATGATATCCCATGTATCACGGGAGAAAGCATTTGAATCAGGATAATATTTACGAAGATTAGTAACAACAAAGTTCTGGTAGTCAGTATGGCTGCCGCAATTAACAGGTAACATGAAAATTGCCCTCCAGTCGATAAAATAAAATATATTCAATCGGCTTCGCCACAAATTTTGAGCGATTTGTCAAGTGATTCTTGATAAAAAAGTGGGGGATTTTAATAAAAGAGGAATCTGGAAGCCTTAATTTTATTGGGCTGAAGATTCCGAGAGATTATATTATAAAGTGGAGGATATGGTATGGATATTACAATGAGTGGTAAAATGGTAGTGAATGCGAGTAAGAAAGTTCTTAATTCGATTCTCTATGCTTTTTATGAAGATGCCGATGTAGATGATGTAATTGAATGTAATGCTGATTTTTCTGAAGTGCAGGGAGAGCTTTATGGGGAAGATATTTCCATTAAGAAGAATTTATTAGTAATTCCCTTTGAGGAATCCTATTCAATCTATGATTCTGAAATGGCTTTAGCTTTAGTCATAAGATTACTGAATTGTTTTCCTAGTATTAGAACGCTTGAATTTGAAGGTACTGAAAACTCATGGAGTTCGGGAGAATGTGGAAGCTTTAAAATTGTATATAAAAATCAAACACTTTCAGCTGCTATTTCTGGTATGGGAGAAGCGTCTGAATGGTTATCTGGTATTTCAGAAGACGATGAAATATATGATGATATGCTAGCTAATTTGTGTTATAAATTCGAAAGCAACGAAAAAGCACCTTTTGAGTTGATGCCAGTTGATGAGTTTCAAATTATAGATTTTGAAAGTAGCGAAATAACATGTGAAGGGTTGTCTTTCTGTATCACCGGTAAGTTGCATTTTTTTGAAGACAGAGAAGCAATGAGAGAATACATTGAAGATAACGGAGGAATCTTAGTTGGAAGTGTTTCAGGCAATACAGATTTTCTTATCAATAATGATGTAGATTCCACTTCGAAAAAAAATATAAAAGCGAATGATTTGGGTATTCCGATTATTTCTGAAGAGAAATTTGTAACATTATTTGGTAAATAATAATGGAAATACACTGTTAGGAAATGATAGGACATCTGTCCTTTTTGAAAAAGCTGTTGAAGTTCGTATTCAAATCATGAATGATTAGTTTTAACTGTTCTAACATTACATTATAAAGGAGTCTTTAATTTATTTAGAATAGCAGTGAAAGAGGGAGGTGCCTTTGTGACATCTCTCTTATTTCGCATATTACAGATAACACACAAAAGAGTCTGAATTTAGAAGTGAGGGATAAAATGCAAGAAAATTTTGAATTAGTACAAAAAGGTTTTAGAATCCTTGTTTCTTCTATGTCTGGATATATCGGACAGGAGTTAAACAAAATATATAAAAATGTATGGTGGAATGAAGTTCTTTCCACATTATATGACCAGAGAGATTTGCCATCTTCAGGAACCTATGGAGAGTTACTGGACTCTCTTGATATTGCTAACTGTATTCGTCTGCTGGATCGAAAATGGAATGATGTGTTTAGAAATTTGCTGCCACAAGATTGTCGTACCTGGTCTAAAGAGCTGATGGGAGTTCGCAATATTGTAGCTCACATTGGTCAGCAAGATCTCGAACAGCCTGTGGCAGAGAGATCATTAGACACTATGGCACTTCTTTGTAAAGAAATTGATTCAGAAGGGGCAGAAGAAATCAGAGAAATATACAGAGATGTTCGTGCACGTGCTGCGGGTGTACCTTCAACAGCTGGTTATGTAGGGTTATCCCAACCGGCGTCTGACTCAAAGCGTGGAGAACTTACAGAGGGAAGTCTTCTTCAATTGGTTGGAACGGAGGCAGTTCAGAAGACAACTTTGACAAGAAAAGTTACATATGGCGGAAAGACAGTCATATATCCGGTTTATCGAGTAAGATTGGATTATCTTTATTATAATGATCAAAATGATCGTATTGCAACATGGATTACTCGATATGAAGCAGAAAATGGAGAAGATGCTTTCAGAGAATTGAATGTTGATATTTACAATCGTGTTATCGAGAATTTTATTTGTGAGAGTAATCCAGAAGCATTAAACAGAACACAAAAGAATATTTCATTAGTTGGTCAGAGAGAACCGGGAGTTACTTTAGCGGATGGGCGTATTGTTGATGGTAATCGAAGGTATACCTGTTTAAGAAGAATGCAGAGAGAAAAGGCAGAGCTTGTTTATTTTGAAACTGTTATTATGGATATGGATATTCGCGAAGATAAGAAACAGATTAAACTCTTGGAGCTGGCAATCCAGCATGGTGAAGAAAAGAAAGTGGATTATGATCTGATAGATTATTCTATTGGTACATATAGAGATGTAGTTCAAACAGGACTTCTTACCGTCGAAGAATATGCAGCGAGTACGAATGAAACATTAGCCGATGTGAAAAAACGTATTGAGGTTGCTAAAGTTATTTGTGAGTTCTTAGAATATTTAAAGTTGCCTGAACAATACCATATTGCAAGGGAATTCCAGGTATATAGCCTGTTTCAGGAGATGATGCCGCCTCTTAGACAGCTAGATGATATAGAGAAACAACAGTTAAAAACAATTACATTCAATAATGTAATGATGAAGGCAATGCCGGATCAGAGAAAGTTTATTCGTGATATTAAAGGTCTTATTAAAAATGGAACATATGATTCTTATTTTGAGGAACAACAGAAATGGGCTTCTGTGATAAAAGAAAAGTTTGAAATGACTGGAATTCATTCGAAGGATGATATTGATAAGTTTGCGGAAGAAAATAAAGTGATTGCGGAAGAGTTACAGCTTTCAATGCAAAAAGCATTGATTAGATCACGTTCCCAGCTTTTGAAAAATAAACCGGCAGAAAATATTTCAAAAAGTATTGCATTACTGACAGAAGTAGATGCACGTTTATTTGCAAAGATGGATATGGAAGAAAAAGAAAATTTAAAAGCAGAGCTGGATGAAGTGACGAGAATAGTTAAAAACTTCAAGAGAATGCTCTCGAGGTGAGACAATGGATGTGAAAATATTATCGATCGATACGATTGGATTATCGGTTCGTGCCGCAAATGCCTTGCATCGTGCCAAAATACATACAGTGGGAGATATGCTGGAATATTCGGAAGAGACGCTGGGTGAGATCAGAAATTTAGGAAAGAAATCCATCGGGGAAATTATTGAGAAAATCAAAGAATATAAGAGAATAGATGAAGAAGGAAGATTGCCAGACAAAACGGAGAATAATGTAGATTTTTCAATTCCGGAAGATTTTGAAGAATGGATTATGGATTTGGAGAATCAGAAGCTGGTTGGTGATTGGCTGAGAGAAAAAGAAATTAGAATAGAAATATTGGAATTGTTGCCAGTAAAGGCATTTAATTTACTGATGTTTGCAGGATATGATTTTATTTATCAGATTGCATTTATGTCACAGAATAAATTGATGGAGATTCCAAGAATGGATGTGGTATCTGCATCGGAGATAGAAAAAAATACAGCACATTATATCAGAGAAATAAAAGATGAGATTTTCAGTTCCATAGAGAAAAAGTGTAACATTCATTCTGAACCAAAACCAATCTCAATTTATGAATTACTGAGCATTGGGGAGTATAAAGATAGTATTCTTCAGTATGTTAAAGCAAATGATATGGAAATCGAAAAAATGTATCTTTCCAATCGCCCGAAAAACAGATTACTTGCGAATGGATATAGCCGTCTTAGTGATATAGTATTTATAACACGTTCAGAACTGCAAAAGATTCCGTGTATGGGTGTTGCATCTGTAGAAGAAATTATAGAAAAAGTTGAAGAATATTTCGCAAAGAACGAAAAAAGAATTATGGCTGTTATCCGTGGGGATGAAAATGCTCTTTGGGATGATGAGGCAATTAAAAAAATGATTCTTGATCAGTATACTGAGATTGGCTTTCAAGGTTTAAGTTTAAATGATTTTGTATCAAGATTGAAATTGTCTGAACAGATTTCTGTAGACAGGCTAAAAGCCGTGATTGGTCAGTTGATTGCTGATGAGAAATTGGAATATGTGGACTATCGTTGTTATCGTATATATGGAAAATTTGAAAAGTATTTAAATATAAAGCAGGGACGG
>ERZ827126.1811-NODE-1811-length-17398-cov-3.031655_pt1 | contig 17398 bp, 17 predicted proteins | sample MGYA00519780_ERZ827126 | MGnify/ENA primary metagenome ERZ827126 (study PRJEB31778, sample SAMEA3449262) | human gut metagenome | biome: human gut; feature: human-associated habitat; material: faeces | place: United Kingdom | collected 2010/2012 ...
GCCCCCAATCTGCCGCTGTTATGCCTTGAATCTTTCAATGTATTCAAAAATGCAGGAACCCAACGAAAGATTCCTGCATCTAAAACACATATCTGTGATTCATTATCTCCCTACGTTGGCATTACCCAAATCAGGTTCTGGGTTAAAGCATCCGCTTACTCTCAGCCTGCTTATGCAAGCACCCCGCTTTTTATAACAATTTTATTATACACTCTTATCTTGAAAATACAAGTTTTTGATGCTATTTTTCCCTTGAACCCAAATAGCAGGTGCAACTGATATAATAATCTGTCGCACCTGCCATCTTCCTTCACCGTTCTTACGATCGAGGTAAAGCCTTTTCCACTCCAATAATTTGTTATATGCTTTTCTTCAAGATTTCAATCTCGCATTTTATGACTTTCTTCAAAATTTTATTTTTCTACCGGCTCATCCATCTTGCCCAGGCTGCCAGCCCTGCTCCATGTTTTATTTCACCTGATGCCACCATTCTTTTAAATTCTTCTATCGAGACTTCATGAAGTTTCAGCACCTCTGCCGGATCCAAAGATTCCTCCCCCTGCTTTCCACAACGAATTGCAAAAAGATGGATTTTCTCATTCGTCGAACCAAACGACGGATAAAAATCTCCAAGCGGAATCACCTCTTCTGCTTCATATCCCGTTTCTTCTTTCAATTCACGTACTGCTGCCTGCTCTGCTGTTTCCCCCGGGTCTATCAGTCCTCCCGGAAGCTCCGTCTGCCACAAGCGGATTGGATAACGATATTCCTTCAGCGTAATAATATTTTCTCCATGAAAGGGAAGAATACTTACTCCTTCAATCATTTCAAGATAATCATAAGGTCGGATCTGATTTTTCACCCGTACTTTATCCTGTACAAGTGTAAAGCGACCCAGCTTTATTTTCTCTGACTCTACTGTTTCAAATGGACTTTTTATTTCCTTCATATTTCTTCCCCATTTGTCTTAATGACATGTTTATACCAATACGCCGAATCCTTTAGAATTCTCTGCTGATTACGATAATCCACATACACAAGTCCAAATCGGTCAGAATAACCTTTTGCCCATTCAAAGTTATCCATCAATGACCACTGGAAATATCCTCTGATATCCACCTCTGTTGCAGCTCTTTTTAGTTCATGCAGATATCTTCCAAGAAAATCAATTCGATTCGGATCATGCACTTTTCCATCCAGTGAAATCACGTCATGGCAAGATAAACCATTTTCTGTGATATAAATTGGTTTTTGATATCTTTCATATAAAAATTTTGGTCCCCAATATAAACATTCCGGAGTAACCGGCCACTGTATCGCTGTTTTCGGAAAACCTTCATATCTTTGAACGGCCTCCGGCTTTCCATTCTCTCCCATACGATAAGCGCAGCCATTATAGATATTTTGTCCATAGACATCAATTGGTTCAGAAATTAATTTCATATCTGCATCTGTAATTTTCGGAAGATATTTTTCATAACGAACCAAGCCTTCTTCTGGATAATGTCCAAGCAGTACCGGGTCAGACCACCACGCTACATTCCAGGTCCAGTTACTGTCATCTTCCTGCATGGAAAAGTACATCTGTCTTGCGGCTTCAATATCTTCCGGACGGTTAGTCTCAGGATAGCAGACAGAAGAAGTCGGAGCATATCCAATCGTCAGCTTTTGTTTTCCATAAGCGCGAAGCATCTGCACTGCACGCCCATGTGCTTTTAATGCATTATGTGCCATCTCAAACGTATCTCTTAACGGTGCTTTTACACCCGGCGCATGCTCTCCTGTAAGAAAGCCAAGTCCTACGAAACACTGTGGTTCATTTAAGGTAAAGAAATGTGTTACTCGATCACTAAAACGCTCTGCGACAAGCTTTGCATATTCTCCAAACCACTCCACAATTTGCGGATTCATCCAACCTCCTCTTTTATAAATCTCATAAGGAAGTTCCCAATGATACAGCGTAATATAAGGTTCTATCTCATTTTCCAGCAACTCATCAATCAGTGCATTATAAAATGCGATTGCTTTTTCATTCACTCTGCCATATCCTTCCGGAAGTACACGTGACCAATCAATTGAAAAGCGATACGCTTTTAAACCGATTGCTTTCATTAGCTGTACATCTTCTTTGTATCTGTGATAATGGTCACACGCAACCTCTCCTGTATGTCCGGAATAGATCTTTCCTGGTTCTTTTGTATATACATCCCAGATGTGTTCCCCTTTTCCATCTTCTGTCACGGCACCTTCAATCTGGTAAGCACTTGTTGCAGCGCCCCAGACAAAGTTTTCTGGAAATTTAACTTCTGTTTTTGCCATTATTTTCACTCCTGTTCTTGTTTTAATTTTAAAGCAAACTTGCAGCTCCAATCATTCCGGCATCATTTCCAAGTACTGCGCAGTCTGCAACATGTGGATAACTGCTTTTATCTTTTATAATCGGAACACGGTTGGTTACAGCAAGTACTTTTTCAATGTGTAAATCTCGTTTTTTTGCATCTTTTCCCACTCTGCCGTAATCATACACACGATAAGTCACATTCGAATTTTGCTGAATTTCAGCAATCAAAATGCCTGCGCCAATTGCATGAATGGTTCCAGATTCAATAAAAAGCACATCTCCTTTTTGTACCGGAACTGCATTTAATACTTCAAGTAATGTGTCTTCTTCGATTCGTTTTGCAAACTCCTCTTTACTGATTTCTGTTTTAAAACCATAATATAAATAGGCACCCGGATCTGCGTCCATGACATACCACATTTCTGTTTTCCCGTACTGGCCTTCATTTTTTAACGCATAACGATTACTTGGATGCACCTGTACGGAAAAACTTTGTTTTGCATCAATAAATTTTGTCAAGATTGGGAAATCACGAAATCTTCGACAGTTGAGTCCAAGCACTTCTTTACCTTTGATGTCGATATATTCCTGCAATGTTTTCCCTGCATACATTCCATTTGCAATATAAGATGGTCCGTCCGGATGACAGGAAAGCTCCCAGGCTTCTGCAAGTACCTTTCCATCATATTTTACACCATACTCTTCTGCCAGTCTATGACCACCCCACAGATAATCTTTACAGCTTGGTTTCAATTTTAAAATACTCATCTTTTATCCGCCTCTATCATTTCTCACTTAAAAAATCAATATATTTCTGACACATTTCTTTATGGATTCCGGTCGCCGTAAAAACAAGCACAAGGTCTTCTTTCTCTGTTCCATCAAGCTCACTTTCCAGTTTTGTACCAGTTAAATCAATTGCTTTTGTTCCTCCAGCTTCACAGAGATTCAAGTCTTTTGTCTCAAATTCATCGGCAGAGTAATACTCTCCGCCAACACTGGTGCAGTATTTCAGAAAGTCTTTTGTCAGAATCACTGCATCTAATTCTCCCTTAGACCACTGGAAGAAAAATTTATCAAATCCGCTTTCATTTCCTGCATCCTGTTTTTCTTCAGCTTCCTTATAAGAAATCACATAGTCTGAATCAAATACGATTCTTTTTGCATCAAGACCTGAAAATGTGGCAAATTCTTCTGATAAAACTACATCCCTGTCTGAATCAATTTTCTGATTCACCAAGGCACATTTAAAAAACGGTTTTTCTTCTGGAAATGCAAAATGGACAACCAGGAAAATCAAGAGAGCAAGGACTGCAAGAACGCCTAACATATGGTACCAAATAACATTTTGTTAACATTTAATTAATTTAATCCCGATTTTTTAGTAGTATTTGCCATATTCTTGCATATTTTAACTTAATTTAAGATTAATAATTGAATTAAATTATTTTTTTTTAGTAAAAAAGACCAGTGAGTGCATATTCTCACCAGTCTTTTAAGTTCTTTAATTAATTTACTATTTAAGTTTTACACTTTTCTTAATCACCATGTGGCCAGATACAATGTCCATTCCATGTCCACGTTTTGGATTTTTAATCTGTTTCAGTACTTTTTCTAATGCTACTTTTACCATTGCTTTTGTATTTACTTCATAAGTTGTAATCTCTCTATCCGCAAGTCCTGGATAAAGATAATTATCAAATCCGACAACAGAAATATCTTCCGGAACTTTATAGCCTCTTTCATTCAGCTTATCAATCAGCATATACGCTGCAAGGTCACAGCTACAGACAAAGCCTTTCGGCAGTCTCTTTGGAAGTTTAAATCCCATCTGTCCCAGTTCATCCCTGTCCTCAATGAGCCACTGCTGTTTTACTTCTTTTTTATGACTTATCATGGATTTTAAGAATCCACAATAACGATCCATGATACTGCTCGTCGAATAAATTGAGCCGACAAATCCAAGTTCTTCAATGCCCTGCTCAAACATAAATTCTGTCAGCAGATATGTTCCATAAAAATTATCGGTAACGACTGCATCCTTTGCAAAGTCTTTATCATAATAATCCAGAAATACCACCGGAATCCTTGCTGTTTCTGTCAGCTTTACAATGTATTCTTTATTAATTTTTCCAAGAACAATCAGTCCGTCCACTTTATTTCCTTCCACACATGCCGGAAGTTTTAAAGTATTTCTTTCATCTTCTTTTCTTAAGATTTCAACTGCTGCAAAACATCGTTTTTCTGTTGCAGCTACCGCAAGTTCCTGATACGTTTTCCAATAAAATGTTTCGTACTGTGCAAGATAATTTTCTGCAATAAGCACACCAACTGTATAACTTACTTCTCCTGCTGCCTCTCTTGCTTTCTGTTTTCGTTCTGACAAAATCTGATAGCCCATCTCACTTGCCACACTTTGAATCTTTTCACGCAGTTCTTCACTGACACCTTTATTTCCGGCAAGCGCATTATGAACCGTAACCGTGCTGACGCCCACTTTTTTCGCAATGTCTGCCAGCCTGACTTTTCCCATCTTTTTCACCTCATCTATTCTTTTAATCTTTTTCATCTACTTAAATTTAAGTTAATTATAAAGGGGTTGGGCTTAAGCTGTCAATGGACAAAAAAAGAAGACGAGCCTCGGTGATTTCGACCACCTGTACTCGTCTTTTTTATATTCTTATATTTTTAAATTACTCCATACTTACCCGCTCAATATGCATCGCAAGATATCCAATCTCAATCTCTTCAAGTTGAACCCGAAGTGCCTTACTCAAATGGTCACAGACAATTCTTGCAAGTTCATAAGACTGTGGAAAATTGTGCTCCACATAATCATTCATATTTACTTTCAGTGACTCTTTATTTAATGCCCGTGCTACCATGAATTTTATATGGTTCATCAAACGGTTATAACTCAAAGACATTACATCAATATGAATCTTTCTCTGTGCTTCAATCAGCGAAATGCATTCTCTTACCGCTCTTGCCATCTGCATAGAAACCGCAACGGACTCTTTTTCAAGCGCTGAATGAATATGCAGTGCGACATATCCAATCTCATCATCTTGCACATCAATTCCTTTTTCTTTTTTTAAGCGTTCTTTTAGTGCCAGCGCAACTTTAAATTCTCCATAAAATAACGTCTTAATATCCTGGGTTAAAGGATTTGAAATCTGTTCTCCCTTTTGCATTCGTTTTACTGCAAACTCGATGTGGTCTGCCATCGGAAACAAAATACTCTGATCAATTGTTCCAAACTGTTCTCTTGCCAGATTCAATATCTGATTTGCCATTTCCAGATATTCAGGCTCTATGCTTCTTGCCAGTTCAGAGGCTGCTCCTCTTGATGAAGTTTCCTGCAACGAATAAACGGTACACTCTTCCGGTTGTTCCATTCGTTCGCCTACTTTTTTTCCGAACCCGACTCCTTTTCCGAGCAACACATATTCTTTATTATCCTTCATATCAAGCGCAATCACCCCATTATGATTTAAAACTTTGCAAATACGATACACCGTTCTCCCACCTTTTCCCAGGATTCCCCCGTTTTTTTCTAAAGCCTTTTTGACCCCAACTTTCTATCTCTACTTTAGCATATTTCCTGTCATTTTCCCACTGAAATTTCAGTTTTTTGAGAACTCACAAATTCTTTTTCTCAGTTTCAAAATCATACCCGGAGCAACAGAGAGTTCATCCACTCCCATCTTCATAAATTCATCGGTAAGTTCCAAATCTGCACCTAACTCTCCACAGATTCCAGCCCATTTTCCATATTTATGAGCGTTTTCCACTACCATTCGAATCATCATAAGGATTGCCTTATGATGCGCATTATAGAAATCATCCAGTTTCTCGTTCTGACGGTCAATAGCCAGCGTATACTGAGTCAAATCATTCGTACCAATACTGAAGAAGTCTACCATCTGTGCCAGGTCTTCACTAATCATAACTGCCGCCGGAGTTTCAATCATTACTCCCTGTTCCGGTACTTTATACGGAATTTCTGCGGCATCCAGTTCCTGTTTTACTTCTTCCACAATCGCTAAAATCTGCTCTACTTCTTCTGTAGAAGTAATCATTGGATACATAACGGACAGATTGCCATAAACTGCTGCACGCTACAGCGCACGAAGCTGTGTCTTAAAAATCTCCTGTCTTGTCAGGCAGATACGAATCGCACGATATCCAAGTGCCGGATTTTCTTCTTTTCCAAGATTAAAATAATCTACCTGTTTATCTGCTCCAATGTCAAGGGTACGGATAATGACCTTTTTTCCTGCCATCAACTGCAACGCCTGCTTATAGGCATTAAACTGTTCTTCTTCTGTTGGAAAATCTGTTTTTCCAAGATATAAGAACTCGCTTCTGAATAAACCGATTCCTTCGGCGTCATTTTCCAGTACACCGGCAATGTCGCCTACACTGCCTATATTTGCATAAAGATGCACTTTCTTACCGTCTGCTGTTACGGTTTCTTTTCCTTTTAATTCCTGCAGCAGTTTTAATTTTTCTGCTTCTTCACGCATTTTTGCTTCTGTTTGTTGTTTTACTTCTTCTCCGGGTTCAACAACAAACTTTCCTTCAAATCCATCTACAACGGCTTCCATTCCGGTTCTCAACTCTTCTAAATCAACCGGAACACCAATCAATGCCGGAATATTCATCATTCTTGCAAGAATTGCCGTATGGGAATTCGTAGAACCATGAACGGTCACAAATCCAAGAATTTTTTCTTTATCCATCTGCACAGTCTCACTTGGAGAAAGGTCATCTGCAACAATGATGGATGGCTCCATTTCACTTAAATTAACAGAAACATCTCCTCTTAAGTTTTGAACCAGACGATTCGAAATATCTTTTACATCTGCTGATCTTGCCTGCATGTATTCATCATCCATACTTGCAAAAATTTCTGCAAAGTTATCACCGGTCACTGCAACCGCATACTCTGCATTTACCAACTCTGTCTGTATCATATTCTGAATTGCATCCTGATAATCTTCGTCTTCCAACATCATCTGATGCACTTCAAAAATTGCTGCGCTTGCTTCTCCGACTTCTTTTACCGCTTTATCATATAAATGCTGTAACTGTGCCTGTGAATCTGCAACTGCCTGTTTTACCCGTTCTATTTCCTGCTTAGCATCCTCGATTTTTTCACGTTTTACCTGAACATCATTCTTTTTTAATACCGCAATCGGTCCGATTGTCAGACCTCTATACACGGACTTTCCTCTATATTCACGTTCCATTTTCGTTTCCTCTCTTAAAAACGGCCAGATAAAAATCTGACCGCCATTTTTTATAAATTTTCTTCGAAAAATGCTTTCATTCCTTCAAATGCTGCCTCTTCGTCAGCACCATCAATTTCTACTTGAACATCCTGTCCGCATTTTACACAAAGTCCCATAACTGCCATCAGTCTTGTCACATCCACTGTTTTTTCTCCTTTGCTGATTGTAATGGAACTTTCATATTTCTTTGCCTCTTTTGCAAGAATACTTGCCGGTCTTGCGTGAATTCCCTGTTCATCTTTAATTGTGTAAGTAAATTCTTTCATGATAATTTCTCCTTTTATTTTTTTTATTTTCTTATTTTTTTATGCTTCATAAATATCAATTGCATATAGCGGTGCTCCCGCTTTGATTTCTCCGCTTGCAAGCAATCTGACTTTCTGATTATCCTCTAACTCTGTACACAGAATCGGAGAACATAAAGAAGGCGCATTGGCTTTAAGATACTCCAGATCAAGTTCCAGCAATTTATCACCTTTCTTCACTTTCTGTCCGTTTTCTACAAAGCAGGTAAATCCTTTTCCATCCAGTTTTACGGTATCAATTCCGATATGCAGTAACATGGAAAGTCCGCTGTCACTCATAAATCCAATTGCATGTTTTGTATCAAAAACAAAAGCAATTTCCCCATCTTCCGGAGCAACAACTACAGGATTTGTAGGTGTTACCACCGCTCCGTCTCCCATCATTTTTCCTGCGAATGCATCATCCGGCGCATTTGCCAGATCATCTGCAATTCCGGTAATCGGGCTGGAAACGATAATCGTTTCTTTTACTTTTCCAGTCTGTTTTTCTTCTGTTTTCTCTTCTGTTTTTGAATCGGCTGTTTCTTCCATTGTATGAAGTTCTTCATCCGGAGCTGTTTCCAGATAATCTTCAAAGTTTGATTTAATTACAGTAACTTTTGGTCCGTAGATAATCTGCACACCATTTCCTTTATGCACCACACCGGATGCTCCCGTTGCTTTTAAAATTGCATCATTTACCAGCTCTGATTTATGCACGGTACAACGAAGTCTGGTTGCACAACAATCTACGTCTGAAATATTTTTCTTACCACCAAGACCTCTTAAGATTCCTTCAGAAACCTGGTCCTCTGCAGATGCATTTTTTTCTCCTTCTTTTCTGGCATTGACATCTGCTCTTGTGTAAAGTTTTACTTCTTCTGCATCATCTCTACCCGGAGTTTTTAAATCTAATTTTTTAATCAGGAAACTAAACAGCACATAGTAAACAATGAAGTATACCACTCCGACAACTACAATCCAAATCCAATTTGTCTTTTTATTTCCCTGTAAAATACCAAATAAGAATAAATCAATAAATCCACCGGAGAATGTCATTCCTACTCCGACTTTTAAGATATGCATCAGCATATAAGCAAGTCCGGCAAATACACAGTGAACTCCGTATAATAATGGTGCTACGAACAAGAATGTAAATTCAAGTGGCTCTGTAATACCTGTCAGCATAGAAGTTAAGGCTGCAGATAAAAGCAGACCTTCTACCGCTTTTCTTTTTTCCGGTTTTGCAGTACGATACATGGCAAATGCAGCTCCCGGAAGACCAAAAATCATAAGTGGGAACTTACCTGACATAAATCTTGTAGCAGATACCGCAAAATGTTCTACACTCGGATCAGATAACTGTGCAAAGAAGATATTCTGAGCACCTTCTATCATCTGTCCGCCTACTTCTAAGGTACCACCAACTGCTGTCTGCCAGAATGGAAGATAAAATACGTGATGAAGACCAAACGGAATTAAGAGACGTTCCATAAATCCATAGACCCAGGTACCGGCATAACCGGAACGAAGTACTAAATCTCCAACTGCATAAATTCCTGCCTGAATGGTCGGCCATACGAAAAACATTGCAATACCAACCACTACATAGACAAGCCCTGAAATAATCGGTACAAATCTGGTTCCTCCAAAGAAGGATAATACCTGAGGCAGCTCAATTTTATAAAAACGATTGTGAAGCGCTGCAACACCAAGTCCGACAATAATACCTCCAAATACACCCATCTGTAAGGAAGTGATTCCACATACATCTGTAGTTGCACCGGAAAGCATAGCTTCTGCTCCGCCATTAATATCCATTAATGCTCCAATAGATGCATGCATGATGAAAAATGCGATTACCGCTGAAAGTGCGGCAACTTCTTTTTCTTTCTTTGCCATTCCGATTGCAACTCCCATTGCAAATATAATCGGAAGATTCGTAAAAATAATATTTCCTGCGGCATTCATAATCTGTAAAACCTGATTGATTATGGTGCCAGGTCCCATTACATTTAATAAGCCATATGCTTTTAACATGGTCTCATTTGTAAAAGAACCACCAAGTCCCAGTAACAGACCGGCTACCGGAAGGATTGCGATTGGAAGCATAAAAGAACGTCCAACTCTCTGCAAAATTCCAAAAATCTTGTCTTTCATGATTTTCTCCTCTTTTCTTTTTTTTAGTATATCCGTTTTTGAGTTCTTATATAGGCAAGTCTTTTTTAGCCGGCTGTTTTCCACAAAATTTTTTTATGGAATAAAAAAAGGCACTAACCCTACACAAATATCTCAAAAAAAATATTTATGCACAGTTAATGCCTGCTTACTCAGTAACACACTATGACTGAGGTTATTTATATCACAACTCAGATAAAAAGTCAACCACTATTTTTTAACTACCGGAAAACATAATCTCATCCGATAGGTACTTTCTGAAATTCTTGCTTCTGCATATCCATTCATTTATACTAATTCAAATTTTTATTTTTATATTTTTTGTATTTTTTCTTTTTTACCTCAATTCACAATTCGATAATACTCTTTCGCAGTCACCCCATACACAATCGCATAGAACACCGCAAACACCACCACACTCACAGCCGTACATTCTGCAAACAGCGTTTCATTTGCCAGATTCAGCACCGCCAGCAGTTTGGTCATAACAGGAAATGCAACTGCTACATGTAAGATTGCAACGCCAAGTGGCAAAAAGAACACGCTTAACACCTGACTGTGGATTGCACGTTTGACTTCTCGTTTGCTCATTCCCACTTTCTGCATAATCTTAAAGCGTTCTTTATCGTCATAGCCTTCTGAAATTTGTTTGTAATAAATAATCAACACCGTTGCAATCACAAACATCATTCCAAGATAGATTCCAATAAAGAAGAATGAACCATACAAACTATAGAAAGACTTTTCACTTAAAATCCGGCTTTCAAAATTAATGTTGGTATTTTCTCCGAATTTTATCTGCATTGCTTCTAAGGCTTGTTTGCAGGATTTTTTATCGCCTTTTAAGTCAAATCCAATTGAATAAGAAACATCTGTCATCGCTTTTGCAGATTCTTCTTCCTGTCCATTTTTTAATGCCAGTTTTTTTGTCTCTTCGGAAAATCGGTGTATTTGTTCCAGATTTGGAAGAATCACATAAAATGTTCCATAAGTACCGGCTTTATTTTTGGGTTCTGCTTTCAGCGTTTTTAATTCTTTCTGGATTTGATAAGTTGTTCCATTTATCGTAATCTGAGATGCACCATAAGTTCTATCTGTGCAATATAATAATGCCTCATCTTCATTTAAAGAAACATTCTGGTGTTCCATCTGATTATATTCATCCACCGGAATTAAAGTCATCCCACAAATTCCAAAAACAGAAAAATCAGATGCCGGTCTTAAGGTAAAGGAAGTTCCTTTTGATTCTGCCATAAGAACTGCCCCATGATAGGTAATCTCAGAAGTTTCTGTCACACCTGCTTTTTCTGCTTCATCATTTATTATCTGTCTTACCTGTTGTTCCGTCTCTTCATTTGTTGAAAGAATCTCAACCTTTGCCGGACTTGGAAATCTTACGGAAAGAATATTATTCATTCCCATATATAAAGATACCGTCATGGAAATTAGTACAAGCACCATCGTACTTAAAATACAGATATTTGCAAGTCCGACTGCGTTTTGTTTCATTCGATAAATCATTCCCGAAACTGCCGTAAAATGATTTGCTTTGTAATAATATCTCTTATTTCTGCGAAGCAGTTTCAAAAATGCAATGCTTCCTGCAGTAAACAGCGCATACGTTCCAATAATAACAAGAATTGCCGCTACAAAAAATACCCCAAGTGCCGCAAGCGGGTCTTTTGTGGTAAGCGCCAGGTAATATCCTGCCGAGAGGGTTGCCACTCCAAACAGTGCCATCAGCCATTTTGTCTTTGGTTCTCGTTCTCCTGCATTTCCTCCATGAAGAAGTTCCACCGGATTAGACAGACGAATCTGAATGATATTATAGAAATAAGTCAGTAAAAAGATTGCACCAAATACCACAAGAGTATCCACTAATGCCGGCTTTGAAAATGCAATGTTTAAGCTTGCATTTCGATGCAGAATTTTTAAAAACAGCAGATACATCAAGCGATTAAACAGACTGCCCAGTCCAATTCCACCTAAGATACTGATACCGCCAATCAACAGACTTTCAATTCCCATCATTTTTGCAATGTGGAATTTTCCCATTCCAAGAATGTTATAGACACCGATTTCTTTTTTTCTTCGCTTAATCAAAAAGCTGTTTGTATAAAATAAAAAGATAACGGAGAAAATCACCATAATTCCGGCTGCATACTGAAGGCAGACCTGCATCGTTCCTTCTCCCGCGATTTCTTTTATTCTGCCCAAAGTATCAATCATAAAAAACATCATAATACTTAAAATCGCAGTTAGCATATAGGGCACGTAAGTTCTGCGATTATTTTTTAAGTTCGTTACTGCCAGACGAAGATAGAGTCTCAATGCATTTCACCCCCTGTTGTAAGTACCGTAAGCGTTGCCGAAATCTTATGGTACATCTCTTCATTTGTCATATTTCCACGATACAGCTGATGAAAGACTTCACCATCTTTGATAAATAACACTCGACTTGCACTGCTCGCTGCTTTCACGCTGTGCGTTACCATGACGATCGTCTGACCATCCATGTTAATTGTATGAAATAAATGCATCAGGCTGTCTGCTGCCTTAGAATCCAATGCTCCCGAGGGTTCATCCGCTAAAATCAACTGCGGTTTTGTGATTAACGCACGTGCAATCGCAGCTCTCTGTTTCTGTCCGCCAGATACTTCATAGGGATATTTTTCCAACAACATTGTAATTCCAAGTTTCTCTGCTATCGTAGCAAGCCGTCTTTCCATTTCCTGATACTTCTTTCCGGAAAGCACCAGTGGAAGAAAAATATTATCTTTCAAAGAAAACGTATCTAACAAATTAAAATCCTGAAAAACAAATCCCAGATTTTCTCTGCGAAAGGCTGAGATTTCTTTCTCACGAAGCCCTCCCAAATCACTTCCTTTTAAATAAATTTTTCCCTGCGTCGGCTTGTCCAGTGCCGCTAAAATATTTAACAGCGTCGTTTTTCCAGAACCAGACTCACCCATAATCGCTACATATTCTCCCTCTTCCACGGAAAACGTTACATTTTTTAGTGCTTCTACCTGATTCTTTCCAAATCGGGTGGTATATATTTTCTTCACATTCTTTACATCCAGTAATGCCATTTTTTCTCATCCTCTCTTGTTTTGTTCGTCTTTATTTCTTTACCTTACAATGCTTATTATAAAAAAAGAGAAAATGTATTACCATTGAATCAGGTTACATTTTCTCTTTGAATCTTACATTGTTGTAAGGTTAAAATTTCACTGTAAAACTAAATTTTTTATTCTTCATAATTTTGTCATACACATTAAATAGATCAATACTTTTTTAATTTGACCATACATCACCAAATTAGTATAATAAATTTATAGAAAATAAATATCCAAAAGGGGGATTTTTATGAAAAAGCGCATCGTTCTACTTACCTTATGTTGTATATCTTTATTATGTATTGGATACCCTCTATCTAAGAAAATTTCTTCTTCTTCAAAAGATAAAACGGTTCAAGTGTCTGAAACCGACAACACAAAAACTTCCGCTGTCAACCTTCCACAAGAGGACACAGCAAAAAGCTCCGTATCAAAAGACAAAAATACTTCTGAGTCCACGACAGCGCCAGAATCCACTGATTCTATTGATTCTTCAGAAACCAATAATACCGTAAACAATAATGATTCCACTGCTCCTTCCGCTGCAGAATCATTGAATAATTCCGGCAATACTACTGATACAGAAACTTACGATAACTCCAATACAACATTAGAATCTGAACAGGAAAATCAGCCAGTCAATATTGAAACTGCCGACGATACAACCCAAACCGACCCCGTTGAAGAAAACCAAAATAATCCACTTCAAACAGTACAGGCTTATGTTTTATCCGTAGATGGCACTACGATGTATGTAGATTTAGAAAATCCAGGAGCAAGGACTTATCCTGGAGAGGGTGAAGAACATCAAACCGCTTTTGATATTTCAAATGCCGAACAAATCCAAACAGAAATCAGTGATGTTTATCCTGCAAGCAATCATTTTATTCGTTCCTGTGTTTCTGTTGAAATCGAATATTATACAGAAAATGGAGTTAATATTGCGACCAAATTAACTTCTAACGGTCAGGAAATTGCACCTCTTTACTTTAAAGAATAACAGTCATTAGAATCTCTAAAACCTAAAAAGAGACAAATGCAGTGGCTTTTTCATCAGCCCCTGTACTTGTCTCTTTTCTCTCTCACTGAAAATTCCCCTGTGATATATCTTTATTTCTTATTTTTCTATTCCGGATGCAGTTCTTCTCTTGCCAGTCCCAAAAATACCTGTGTTCCCACACCCACTTTGGATTCTATCCGAATCTGATGCCGTAACCGTCCCATCACTTTCTTACAAAGATACAGCCCGATTCCGGTGGATTTTTTATCTGCCCTGCCGTTATATCCGGTAAAGCCACGCTCAAATACTCGTGGCAAATCTTCTTCCCAAATTCCAATTCCATTATCTGCAATCACAAGCCATAACTGATTGGATTCCTATTTTGTAAAAATCTGAATCGTTCCACCTTTTTCGGTGTATTTTAACGCATTCGATAAAATCTGTTCGATTACGAAACACAGCCATTTTTTATCTGTAATCACATTCTGATTCACCGCCTGATATTCTAACCGAATCTTTTTTAAGATAAACATCTGGGAATATTTGCGAATACTTGCCCGAATTAAATCATCAAGCGGATAATACTCAAATTTCAAATCCGAAGCCATATCTTCCATTCTAAGATAGGTCAGCACCATTTCCACATACTGTTCAATCCGAAATAATTCTGCCTTTAATTCCCGTAGTTTTTTCTCTTCTGGATACTCCTCTTCCATCGTTTGTAACAGCATCCGCATTGCAGATATTGGTGTCTTAATCTGGTGCACCCACATCCCATAATAATCCTGCATTTCCTGTCTGGAAATCAATTCTTCGGATTTTAATTTTCTTCGGATTTCTTCTAATTTATCAAGCAAATCCTGATAATCATTTTCAATTAAAGTATCCGGTTCCGGCAAATCCAGGAGCGCATCCTGCATATTTTTCTCTACTAAAACAAGCTCTTTATGCCTCTTATAAAACTCGCAAAAATCAATGAAAAATAAAATTCCAGCCAGCACAAGAACCAGCAAAAAGCCATAATTCAACGCATCAGATGGAAGATTATAGAGGAAAAATACAAATTTCAAAAGTGCCAGCGTTATTATATAAAGCAAAATTTCCCTTGCCCGCTCTTTTAAAAATCCTGCAAATATTCTCATTTTGCCACCATATATCCGATTCCTTTTTTGGTCTGAATCACTTCTTTTAGACCAATTTGTTCCAGTTTTTTACGAAGCCTTGTCATATTGACGGTCAATGTATTATCATCGATAAATTCGTCACTTTCCCAAAGTCTTGTAATCAGTGCATCCCTTGATACAATCTTCCCGGCATGTTCTAACAGCATCTGAAACAGACGAAATTCATTTTTCGTCAGTTCCATTTTGTTCTTCTGATACTCAATCGTTGCATCGGCAAGATTTAAATATGCCCCGTGCCATTGCATCACATCGACACTGCCCTGAAATTCATACGTCCGTCTGAGCACTGCCTGTACTTTTGCCGTCACCACATTTAAATCAAACGGTTTTTCAATAAATTCATCTCCACCCATGTTCATTGCCATTACAATATTCATGCTCTCGTTAGCCGAAGAAATGAACAGAACCGGTACCTTCGATACTTTTCTAATTTCCTGACACCAGTGAAATCCATTAAAAAATGGCAGAACCAAATCTAAAAGCACAAGCTGTGGTTCAAATTTTAAAAACGTATCCATCACATTTTTAAAATCCGTCACACACTCCACCTGATAATCCCATTTTTCAAAGTGTGTTTTTAGCCCATCTGCAATTACAACATCGTCTTCTACGATTAATATTTTATACATAATGTCCTCATTTATTATAATTCAAACGCTTCCATATCATCCGGCACATAGAGGTTTCCATGATAATAGGCTTTTCCTTCTTCGGTATAAAGCACCTTTCTCTCTTTGATATTTTTATCTTCGGTATGATATAAAATCAGATTTTCCACCCCTAATTTTTCTGCCAGTTCACAGGCATCTTTTACGGTAGAATGATTTTTTTCATACGGATGGAAGGTTTCCCTCTGTCCATACAGGCAAAATGCTTCATGCAAAAGCCATTTACTTCCCTTTGCATATTTTTCTTCCCAGTCACAGTAAGGTTCATCTCCACAGCAGGTCAGTTTCTGTCCTTCTTCTAATTCCATGCAGAAACCAAACTGTTTTGCTTTTGTGGAATGAATATCAAAAAACGTCACTTTCTTTCCAATGATTTCTTTTTCTTCTCCATCTGTAACCACCACCAGATGCACTCGTTTTCCGATAAAGTCGGTCTGTTTTTTCTGAAGCAGTTTCTCTGAAAGTTCCTGAATTAAAGAAATCACTTCCTCATGTCCGTAAATATATGCATCGCCTTCATAAGCACCTTTCTGCATATTTTGGCAAATAATACGAGTCATCCATACAATCCCCAAAATGTGGTCGATGTGTTTATGGGTCACAAAGATATGGTGAATATCTGCAATAGAAATCTTAGCGTCTTTTAAGCGTTTTAAAATTTCACTTCCGCCGCCGCCATCAACCAGCAGATATTGGTTTTCATTTTCTATTACAAAACAGATATTATAAACCTCTGTTACCAGTGCATTTCCGGTTCCAAGCATTGTTAATCTCATTGTTTTTTTCCTTTCTGTCTTACCTATCATTCTCAAATACTGTCTGCTGTTTTAATTCCCGATGCACTTTCTTTCTTACAAAATAAAAGCAGACCGCCTGCATCAAAATAGTCAGCATCCAGGATGCCGGATAGGAAACAAACAGAATTTTCAAAGAACGATGGGATGGGAAAATCCCAAAAATCCATACAATTCTTGTTCCAACGGTACCGATAATGGATAAAATCATCGGCACAGCAGACGCTCCCATTCCTCGAAGTGCTCCTGGGAATAAATCCATCACTCCGCATAAGAAATAGGTCACCGTTGTCAATGCTAAAATCTCCATACCACAGCCAATAACCTCCGGGTCTGTCGTATAAATTTTCAGGATTTCTCCACCAAATGCATAAGCGCCGCATCCAAATACCAGTGACACTCCCACACTTAAAATAACGCAGTCCATCATAACCCGATCCATTCGTTTTGGTTTATTTACACCATAATTCTGACTTGTAAAACTCATACATGCCTGTGTTACGGCATTGATGGAAGCGTATAAAAAGCCGAGA
>ERZ827126.1844-NODE-1844-length-17158-cov-6.391627_pt1 | contig 17158 bp, 10 predicted proteins | sample MGYA00519780_ERZ827126 | MGnify/ENA primary metagenome ERZ827126 (study PRJEB31778, sample SAMEA3449262) | human gut metagenome | biome: human gut; feature: human-associated habitat; material: faeces | place: United Kingdom | collected 2010/2012 ...
CTACCATTCTCACTGAATATGCGGTAATGATAACACTGTTTTCTTATTAGATTACCCTAATATAGCATTAAAAAAGAACCACCGCTACGGCAATGGTTCCTTCTAATTTAAAGTAGTATCTCTTTTTTGTGTGTATCCGTCAAAAATGAATTATTGACAATATCACTCCTCTGTTGCAAAAAACAATTTGCTACTTTTTCAATATCCTTTGATACCTTTGTATAACTATTGGTACTCAAAATAATCTTTCCCTGATCATCAACATCAAACGCCACGAAACGATACTCATCCAGTCCTGATTTCAAAGCCAAATCTACTAAAGCTTTTTTCCCTTTAAAAGAAGGTAACACCAACTCCGACAAATATGAGTTCAATCGTATTTCATAATCTAGGACAGTTACAATTCCAAGATTCTCTGAGTTTGATATCGAATGAAACAAATATTTCTCCATGAGAATCATCTCCTGACCAATGTGAATACGGATGTCTAATTCCGTTATATGCATTATATAAATCGTTTAAGTAAATCAAGCAAATCCGCTACTATGGGCTTTATGCCAGATCTCGCGAGAATGATAAGAAAATCAATCTCGCCATTGCAAAGGAAAAACGTAAAACTATTCTTTCTTTTAATCGTTGGCGCGATTGTACATTATCTTCCTTTGGATATGGATTACTTCTTAAATGAAGACGATGAGTTTGGTGAAGACTTCCCTGGTGCTAAAGGCTTCTATATCTTCTAAAACCTATCGTTTATTTGTTGTGCCCGCTAACTTGCGGGCACTTTTCATATCTAGCAAGCCCAAAGGTAGAACTTTCCTATAAAGCAAGGATAGAATCCTGCAATGCAAGATTCTTGGAATGCCAAGCCCATTCATCAGTAGCTCCGCATCCACTCCATCCGGCACAGTAATCGTACTACTGCCTTCATCCTACTCTTTCATTTGTAGATTAAGATTTTCCTTATTATAAAAGGTATTCTCCATAAGTTCCGCATTCTTCCTTCGGTCTTCATCAAGGATATGTCTTTCCCCGATGCCTGATAAATGCCATGTCACACCACCCCTTACCAGCTTATTCTCATAAAGACTCTGGGTATAATCAAGTGTCTGCTGTGCCGTAAATCCCAGAAAACGGTTGGCATCCCTCTGTACAAATTTCTCATCATAGGACTCCGGTGATGCAAGCTCCACCAAATGCCCCCGTTCCACGCTCTTTCCGGCTTTCAAAAGTAAAATCTGATGTCTTCTCTGTGTCAGCCTTGCCGCACAGACCATCAGCTTCTCTGCCTGATTAATGGATTCCGGATTTAAAATCTTCACTTCAATCTTCTTCATTCAGTTCCTCCTCTACAATCGCACGGAGAATCAGGAAATAGTTAATACTGTCGGTGATTTTCTCATCCCACTGTTCTTTGGAATGAAGTAATGGCAAGTTCTGTCGGTTGGCATGAGGGTGAGAACAGTTATGAGCCTTTTGTTAAGTATTATTTAGGTATTATGATGAAAGCATACAATGAATTTGAAAGCCGTGTAGAACATTTGAAGTACCATAATCTTTCCAAGCCGGATAGAATTAAGGCGGTGATTGATAATAAGGTCGGTGCAGGTCCATCCACCGGTTATGTCCGTATTTGAAAATTTTTTCACTATCTCATATAAAAGTGTGATTATAAAACATAAAACTCCAATAAAAATGTGAGGAGTGATTCTATGGAACGATTTATCTTAAAAAAGTTGCTGGATTGGAAGGATTCTCCCTACCGCAAGCCTTTAATCTTGAAGGGCGTACGTCAGGTGGGTAAGACATGGATTCTAAAAGAGTTCGGCAGACGCTGTTATGAAAATACAGCCTACTTTAACTTCGACGAAAACGAAGAATATAAGCAATTTTTTGAAACAACCAAGGATGTGGACCGGATTCTACAAAACCTTATGCTGGCAAGCGGTCAAAAGATATTGCCGGAAAAGACCCTCATCATCTTTGACGAGGTACAGGGCTGCCTGAAAGTCATTAACTCCATGAAATATTTCTGCGAGAACGCACCGCAGTACCATGTTGCCTGCGCCGGTTCTCTGTTAGGTATCGCCTTGGCGAAGCCTTCCTCTTTTCCGGTAGGCAAGGTCAACTTCATGCAGATTGACCCAATGACCTTCGCTGAGTTTCTACTTGCCAACGGTGATGAAAATCTGGCGCAGTATCTGGAACAGGTGGATACCCTTGAGCCTATCCCTGACGCCTTCTTTAATCCGCTGTATGAGAAGCTGAAGATGTACTATGTCACCGGTGGTATGCCGGAGTCGGTATTGATGTGGACGGAGGCACGGGATGTTTCTGCCATGCAGGAAGCATTGTCCGGAATCATTGGAGCCTATGAGCGTGATTTTGCCAAGCATCCTAATCTCAGCGAGTTCCCGAAAATCGCAATGATTTGGAAATCCATTCCTTCTCAACTGGCAAGAGAGAACAAGAAGTTTATCTATAAAGTGGTCAAGGAAGGTGCACGAGCCCGTGAGTACGAGGATGCTTTGCAATGGCTGGTGGATGCCCGTCTGGTGCATAAAATTTATCGCAGCTCAGCTCCCGGCTTGCCAATTGCAGCTTACGATGACTTGTCTGCTTTCAAGATTTATTTGGTAGATGTGGGACTGCTCCGCCGTCTGGCACAGTTGGCTCCCACTGCCTTTGGCGAAGGGAACCGCCTATTTACGGAATTCAAAGGCGCATTAACCGAAAACTTTGTGTTGCAGACTTTAATTACTCAGTTTGAAGTCATGCCCCGTTATTGGAGCCAGAACAACCCACCTTACGAGGTGGATTTCCTCATTCAGCGGGAGAACGACATCTTCCCCGTGGATGTCAAATCTGAAGCCAACACAACCAGCAAGAGTATGAAGAAGTTCAAGGAACTGTTCCCTGATAAGGTCAAGCTTCGCATCCGTTTCTCATTGGACAATCTGAAACTGGACGATGATGTGCTGAATATCCCGCTGTTCATGGCAGATCAGGCGGATCGATTGATTGGGTTGGCATTGGAAAAGAGGAAGCACTGATGTATATGGCTAAACTATATTAACCTAAATTGAAAAAACATTGAGGCGAATGCCGTCAGATTGATGCGATAAGAAGTATTATTAGGCAGATTGAAGACGAACGAACCAGATATGTCATGTTGACGATGCTAATGTCTGTTATATTAGCATTTACACTCTACAATCATTTCACATAATATGGCAAATCGTAAAATAATATTGTGTGAGGTGACGGAGAGTGTCTAAAAAAAGACAACAAATTGTTTTCTCGTTTGGCAGCTCAATCACTTGCCCCGATTGATAAAATGCTGGACACCAGAGAAAAACAAGAGAAAAAACAAACGCGGTGGGGTTTCTTGATCCCCGACCGCGTTTATCTTTGTCCGCTGATATACGGGCAAATCGTTTTTTATTGTAGGTTACTTTCTTGCACCATCCGAGCCGATGGTATATCCGTCAATGGTGGTATTCACCGCCATCGTCCCGTCTGTGTAGAAGTAGTACCACTTTCCGTTAATCTGCTTCCAGCCGCCGGCAAACATCATTCCGGTCGTCTTATCCAGCCAGTACCACTTCTGGTCGTCGGAGAGCAAGCCCTTCACTGGTTCCCCGTTTCTGTAATAGCTCCACTGGCCGCTGTCGTTCTGCTGCCAACCGTTTGCGGTCTGCGGGTCAATGACGATCTTCACAAACCGCCGCAGTACGGTGGCGACTTCGGCGCGGGTGGCAGTTCCCTTGGGGTCAAAGCAGTTATTTGCCTTGCCAGCCAGGATGCCCACCTGCTGCATGGCCTTGACCGCATCCTTCGCCCAGCTGCTGATCTGTGCGTTGTCCGCAAAAGTCACCGCCCGGAGGGTTTTCGGAAGGTCGTAGCCCAGCTTTTTGGCGTAATTTGCCATGATGACCGCCATCTGTTCCCGGTTGATGTTGGTGTCCGGCGCAAAGGTAGTGGCGGTAGCGCCTTCCATAATGCCGTTCTGCGCCGCCCAGTTCACATAGGGGGCATAGTAGGCGTCGGCTTTCACATCGGTGAATTTCCCGGTCTGGTAACTGTCCGGGTTGATGCCCGCCAACCGCCCCAGAGCTGTCACAAACATTCCTCTGGTCATGCCGGTGCCCGGGCTAAAGGTGGTGTCACTTGTGCCAGAGAGCAGTCCCCTGCTGGCTGCAAAGAGGATATTGTCCGCAGCCCAATGGTTATGAATGTCGGTAAAGGCAGGGGCAGGGTTCTTGTAGCCCACGCCGTAAACGCTGAAATGACCGGTTTCAAAAACCACCGCTTTCAGGCTGGCATCGTAGCTGGATTTGGTGATCCATTCCACCTTGCCAGCGTCATCTACATAGACTGCATAGAGATTACCTGTCTGCTCACCCTTTGCCGCTGTGTAGGGCAAACGCACCGAGATGGTATGTCCATTCAGGCTGGTAATCGGCGTCTCTTTGCCGCCGGAGAGGTACACCAGCGACAGGTCATAGACCGGTCTTGTGCCGATAGCGGCTTTGGCCTCGGTGGAGCGCAGCGCATCCACCTTATTTGCCCGGAGAATGATGTCCCCTCCAGCGGAGGCGGCATCCAGCTGCTTCAGAGTATCCAGCCCGATATTAACCGAAACCAGATGGTCTGTTGCTACGGTAAACTGCCGGACGTTTTCTTTAACCAGCAGATCCAGTGTCTGCGCCTTGATGGTCACGTTAAAAGAGGTCTGACCTGCCGCCGAGGTGATGGGAACGGTAACGGCAATCCCTTTCTCTGTGGTGCCGTTCTTTTTCGCATCCTGTTTGGCCTTGTCGATGGCAGACTGGACAGAGCTGTTATCCACTGCCGCATTGCCGTTTTTATCCGGCTGTATGGGTTTGGTTTCACCGGTGACAGGGGCTTGAGGCTTGTCCTCCGGCTGGTTGGTGTTATCATTGTTGCCGGAACCGTTAGAACCGCCGGAGGAGGAACCTCCACCGCCATCCGGACCACCAGAGGAGGAATCGCCGCCGGAAGGCTGGTTGGAAACCGTCAACGTTCCAGGAACATAAGTGATCGCATAATTGTCATTTGACAGCGTACCAGTAATGTTGATTTTGGTTTGTCCGGTTTTGCTCATATCCGGCGTCTGCGCGTAAGTCAATGTTACCGTGCCGCTCAGGGTGTCTGCACCAACCAGACCTTCCACCTTGTAATCCTTATCTGCTTTCGGGCTGCTCAGGTCGGGCGCGGTGCTGCCGGTGTAGGCGCTCTGATCAAGCGCCGTAACGGTGACAGCTTTCTTCGCTACGGTCACAGGCAAGCTTTGTTCTGCCACATCTGCGTACTCTGCATTTCCCTGCACCTTGTACCAAACGGTGTATTCCCCGGCATTTTTCGCTGTGGGGAGCTGCTCACTCCATTTGGAATCGCCAAGCCGGTAGAGCATTGTGCCGCCAGTGGTCTTACCCGCTGTAACCAGCGCCTGTTCTGCACCATTGTAGGTCAGGGCGTTTGCCGTAGGTGCCGTAACAGTGGGGACAAGCTTGTTGGTCGCATTGACATTGACGGTCAGCGTGATGTCCTCATAGTTCGTGCTCTTGATTACCACGGTCACTGTGCCCACAGAGCCGGTGGTTTTCACGTCATTTTTCTGAATCGGCAGGATCAGCTTGCCATCTTCCACCTTCGCACCGTCGGCGTAATAGGTGCTGGACAAGTTGACCGTTGGTGCGCCGTAGGTCACTGTGCCGTACTCCTTTGGAGTTTCCAGCGTGGGCAGGGCGGGGAGCGTCACAGTGTAGGTCTTTTCGCAGTCATTTACAATGGTAAGCGCAGTCTCCTTGGTGAAGTCAGGCGCAGCGGCCTTGGTGATGTTGCCCGTCGTGGTGATACTGCTCTGCTTCAGGGCGTAGTTCTTCGCGGCCTGCCCCATCAGGGTCACTGTGGCAGTGACGTTCTTGCCGTTGCCCACACTGGCATCGTCAAAGCTGGCGGTCACGGTGTAGTCCTTGTCCTTCTGCAAGGTTACGCTACCCTCGAAGGTCACGCTGGAGATGTCCGCGTTTGTCGTGCCATCATAGGTCTTATCTTCTACCGCAACTGATAATTGCAGTGGGTACTTAGAAATTTCCGGTACCACGGAATCTGTTAATGTCCTATCGTATGAAGCACTTGCATCTGTCGGTGTAAATTTCACGGTATAAGCCTTGTTATCTTTTACATTCGGATAAATACCAGATGCTGAACTACTATTTTCCGGTTCCCAGCTCCAGGTACCGGCTACCGGTTGATTTGCACCATTATACACACCATAACCAGAAGCCAGGGAAACCGGAATCTTATCAAGTGAAACCCCATAGGTCCCCTTCGCATTCCACTTTGGTGTTCCGTTTCCTACAATTCTCAGTGTATCCTTGGTAGACACATTAAGCGGTTCCGTTCTCTCAGAGGCAAATGCATTCTCTTTCGCCTTTATTCTGCTGGTTACCTGATATCCATGTGCCGGATATAATCCCTGAATTTCCGTACCGTCAATCCATGTAAATGCTCCGTCTGAATCTGCATCACGGTATCCATACTCAATGTCATTTTCCGGATTCGTTCTGTTTATGGTAATCGTCGTACCGGTTATAGTCACCTCATCCTTAGTTATTGCAGCCGGTGCTGCCGTTCTTTTAAGAATCGTGATACTTTCAGGTTTTCCGGCAAATTTCTTATCCTTGTTGCTTGCAGCAACCCGATAATAAACCGTACTCTCATGATCGGAAGAAATGATGTCTGTAATCGAAATTCCTGATTCACTGCCCATTTTTGCAGATGTCCAGTTTGGAGAGGTATTGGTTCCGTTTACAATCACATACTGTAAAGATGAGGAAATTGTGATTTCTTCCTTCCGATAATCAATATTCGGCTTGTTCGATTCTTCCGGAATCGCCTGTGTTTGCAAATCCGCCGCCAAAACCGCTTCACTGGCTGACATGGACGAGGATGCTTTCTTGCGAATATAGACTGGTACAGACCCACCATTTTCACGAATGTTATTCAGCAGCCCTGTCAGACGAACCTTACCACCCTGTCTTATAGTTGTCCATGACTGTGCATCCTTAGAAGCAGCATACTCCAAATCGCAGGAAGCTTTATTCTCTAAAGTCTCCTGTTCGTAATTGATAGAAACATCAGCAGCCTTAGGTGCCTCCTGCTGCACTTTTTCTGTCTGGAAATTTACATAGGTTACATCAAGAGATAACTTACCCTCCTTTTGAATCATCAGTCTGACATGATATTCTGTGTCCGGAGCTAAATCCTGAATAGTATACTCATAGTTTCCGGAAGAGCTTTCCTTAAGTAACGTTCCATTCAAGAACATATCATCTAATGTCCCTGTCTGCTCATCCTTGCCGGAGGTTAAGAAAAACTTAACCTCTGCTCCGGGAGTTCCTGTTGCCTTAAGTGTAGCAGTCGCTTTTTTGTCAGAAATCGTCTTAATATCCGTGACAGCTGCGGAAGTGATACTTGCCGCGTTATTATTAGAATATGTCTGAGTAGCTGGATCATAATATACCGTCTTACTGTACTTGCGGAAATGTGGGTAATCCTCCGTTCCGATCACCTGTCCCCACGTACCATCTGATTGATTACCGTTTAAGTTATAGGCAATTTCTCCGGATTTCAGTTTTTCTTCGCTTATAGTAGTAATTCCACCCAAAGAACTAAAATCACCCTTTGTTGTCTCATAACAGTTCGTAAAAGTAGTCCTACGATCATTCGGGGTCTTAGTTCCTTCCAGTTTTCCTGATACAGCCAAGCAATTAGTCACCGTTCCTTTAGTCGACACTCCGTCTATAGAACTATATAAAAAATCTGTTCCTACTACAAAACAATTCTGAATTTTGACATCATACGTAGCGGTACGACACAACCCGCAAGTCCAATCACCTTCAAACACCAGCCCTATATTTTGTACACTCCCATGTTTAATCTTTGCCACCAGTCCCCACTTATTTGTATCGTCCTTAGCAGGTCGCAGTCCGGAAATTACATGGTAATTTCCCTCAATAGTCCCCTCGAAAGACCAAGTATTAGATTTGTCTCTAATGCTTGTCCAGTCATGTCCGTCCGGGATCTCAATATCCTTCATCAGCTTCAGATTGCTGTTATTAGAGATTTTACTATCATTAACCTGCTTTGCAAACCAGAAAAGCTGACCGGCATTATAAATCTCATAATATCCCTTCCAATTTTTGGGCTCCTGATATGCACCACATGCTTCACAAAATCCATCTGCATTATAGTGCTCATGACTACAAGAGGTATCACGCTGAAACATCGTAATTTCATTTGGTGTTTTTATCGAAATCGTCTCACCTGATTTTGTGATCGGATTGCCGTCATTTAAGCCCGGTACCGTCACCGAAATCTCTGTTTTATTCCTATTTTCCGGCAGATATACCGTCAGATGTCCCGTGTTCGCTTCATCATACGAAATCTGCATGGAAGGAATGACCATAGCTGCACTTTGACCTTCTTGATTGCTCAACGGTTTATCATTCTGCTTGACCGTGATATCGGTTGCCTGTAATATCTGATCGCTCGTGATCACCGTGGAAACAAATTTTAATCTTGTCTCATAAAGAGGAGTTGCGGCCTTCAAAGTGATCGTTGCATTCTTATCATCAACATCAGCAACGTCAGCTTCCATCTGATAAACATAGTCTCCAACCGTCACCTGTACCGTTATCGGTGTCCCTGGCGTTAATGGCTTCAGATAATTGGATGCCTGAAGTGTAACTTGATAATCGCTCACCTTCATCGTCCCTGCATTCCAGGTAATCCCTCCCACGCTGATTGTCACCGGATAAGTGCTTTCGGTGAATCGTACATCCGCAATCGTGCCCTGAATGGCATAGTTTTTCAGTCCGGAATTTTCACTTTTCGGGAAATAATCACCACCATTTAAGTTGACTACTGCCTGATCACGGATGGAAATGGAGCCCACCAAGGTACCATCTACACTGGGCTTCTCTGCGACACCGATCGCATATACTTCATTATGATATGCAATGGCTGAAACCGTTCCGCCCTTGATCACAATCTCACCATACTTGTATCCACCTTCTACCAGTTTTGCTCCACCGCCGCCAGTGCCGATTGCGGCTCCGGGGCGTCTTCCTGCGTTCGTAACATATCCTCCACAGGCTGTCACATTGCCACCGTTGATCTCAATCTTATCCACGCAGCCGAACGGTCCACCGCCAATTCCTGCTCCACCGTATACATGATTAATATCCTTGGGGTAGTTTCCATATCCGCCCTTGGCATACACAGTTCCGCCGTTGATGACAATGGTACCGATGCCGCCCTCTAAACCGCCGCCAATACCTGCTGCCATCCCGCTGCCATAAGCTTCGATATTGCCTCCGTTGATCTCAATCCTCCCCAAGGAACCCTTTCTCATGCTCGACGCACCAATTCCGGCACCTACTCCACCGGTTGCTTTTAAGCTTCCCTCTCCGCGGATCGTCAGGGTACAGCCTTCCGGCACATCAATAGCCGCACACATATCACCGCCCTTGAGTGTATTTTTCCCCTCCAGAATCAGATTCAGTTTTGCACCATCTCCCAGTCGGATCGCCGGTTTCCAGTTAGTTGCTGTCGTAGCGTTATTGTCGATCGGAATCTGGATATCCAGATTCGAAATCGTGATTGTAGCCTCCACACCACTAACCTGAATAACATTGGTCGTACTGTTTCCCGTGATAGTCGCATGATTATACTGTTCCAATGTGTTGCTGTTGATGACGATACCGCCATCCGCAATATCATAAGTACCTGTTGATGCCAGCAAAGCGATTCCGCCGTCCATGCTGACCTCGATCTCCGGAAGCTCCACGCCCTCTGCCAAAATATACTCTCTCGGAAGAACCGGAAGATAATAATAGAAACCACTTTCATCTTCCCGGTTCTCATCCAGCTCCCAAGTAACGCTGATATCCGTCAGCACCGGGATATCTTCTGAGATTTCCTCATCTTCAAACTCATAATCCTCAAGAAAATCCCCGGCATTGCTGTCGGTAGCGATCAGAAACGTACCCTGCTGGTCTTTCTCCTGGTCTTTCTCCTGGTCTTTCTCCTGAACTTCCTGTTTATCTGCTTCCTCCTCATCATTACTATCCGGCACATTTTCTGAATTTTCTGTTTCCGGAGTTTCCTCCTCATCATTGCTATCCGGCATGTTTTCTGAATTTTCTGTTTCCGGAGTTTCCTCCTCATTATTGCTATCCGGCACGTTTTCTGAATTTTCTGTTTCCGGAGTTTCCTCCTCATTCAGATTTTCTTTCTTTGCATTACTGCCGGCAGCAATTTCCGAGTCTTCTTTCTTATCACGGTCGTCTGCTGCCGCTTTCTCATCTTCCGCGCCCTTATCGCGATCCGCATTATTTTTCTGATGATCCACGTTCTTATATTCCACCACCGAAGCCTCGATCGTCTCCGGGAAATTCAGATAATCCTCAAAGTTTTCTCCGGCATCCGCAGGGATCTGAATATGCGCGACCTCCTCCGGTAATTCCGTAAATCCCGTGATCACTTTCAACTTTTTTGTAGGGACTGCAGCAAACGTTGCAGACGGTATGCATAACTGCATCGCTATCATTGCCGCCAATGCTGCAGATACGATCTGCCATTTCTTCTTTTTATACCTCATATCCATTTCCTCCTGTTGTCATTATTTTCTATATAGCGTGACGGTTTTGTTCTCTCCGGTAATATTTTTTATTCATACGTTTCCTCCTCACCTGATTCATTACTTCCCCTTTTTCCCTGAAGCAGCCGGGATACTGCCTCCCGCAGCTGATATTCCGTCACAGGCTTCACCAAAAAGGTGTCCGTCTGCATCCTGCGGCTTTGGGGTTCAAACTCTGCCTGGTCGCTGATCCACAGGAGCGGGACATCCCTGCTGTAGCCTCGTATGCTCATGCAGAAATTCATCCCCCTGGCTCCGTCCTCCATGACCACCACAGCATCATAAGACCCATCCCGCTGCATGGCATAGGTACAAAACACGCCGTTATCAAAGCGGTCTACTTTGCCCAGCTTCATCAGCAAAGCGGTTTCTTTTTCTTTCTGGCTATAACTGCACAGCGCAATTCGCATGTTCGCACCTCCATTTTGTGATGGGTTTTATCGCCTCATATAGCTCCTGATCGGAGCAGTCTGTCGAAAGGAACGCAGAGATACGCAGGTGATACGCGATCAGGGCGAAGTTTTCATCATCACTCCACCAGATAAGCGGTACTTCCGGTGCCAGCCGCTTCGCCTGAATGGCAGCCTCCAATCCCCTTGCCCCGGTCATGGCGATGACAACCGCATGGTAGCGGCTCCGCCGGAGTGCCTGAGCAAGCTGGTTCTCATTCCACAATTCGTCAATCGCAAGCTGCCCATCCCCATCAAAAAGGGAACGCAGCCTGCTTTCAAACCATTCCACATTTCTCAGCTCCGTACAAAGTGCGATTTTCATGCTGAGCCTCCTTTCCTGAAAAGAAAAATAAAAAAACCAGACCTTCTCATCGGAAAGTCTGGTAGTGTAATTAGAGTAGCATCTTGTCAAGAGAAATGCAACCGACTTTGTTTAAGACGCAGGTTTCCTGTTTAAGACGCAGGTTTTTCCTGCGGTTTTATGTTATACTAATATTGGATTATTGTGCAAAGGAGATGGCACGATGCAGATTGCGATTGTGGATGATAGAGCAGAGGACAGAGAAGAACTGTCTGTCTGCCTGGAAAATTATATGAAAAAGCATCAGCTGGACTATACGCTGACAGAATTTGAGGACGGAGAGAATTTTCTGAAAGCTGCCGCCCAGGTCGATTTTCAGCTTGTCTTTATGGACATCTATATGGAGAACATGGATGGAATAGAGGCCTCCAGAAGGCTGCGCCAGAAAAACAGGCTCTGTAAGATCGTTTTTCTGACCATTACAGAAGATTATGCCCGGATGGGGTACAGCCTGTCCGCCAGCTATTATCTGCTGAAGCCGCTTTCGCTCCATCAGGCAGATTTTGAAGAAGCGATGGAGCTGTGCCAGCTAAAACCGCCCTATGAAGTGATGACACTTTCGGTTATGGCTGACCGTCAAAAGCTGGAACTTCCCACAGAGAAGATTCTGTACATAGATTATCAAAACCGTATGACACGGATTCATACGGCGGAACGCGTGATACCGGTAAGCGGAGGTTTTCAAGAGGTCACTGCCGCATTGCAGAAGGACAAGCGTTTTTTGCCCTGCTACCGGGGCGTTCTAATCAACATGGATTATATCAGCCAGGTTGACAGTCAGACCTTCCGTTTGATAAACGGGGAGAATCTTCCGATTGCCCTCCGCAATGGAAAACAGCTGCGGGAAACCTACCGTCAATATGTTTTCTCTGGAATGGGGGGTATCGTATGAGAATAAAGGAAATACACAGGCGTATTCTGGGGGGCTGTCTGGCATGCCTCCTCTGCTTCACCGGCAGTATCCCCGCATTTGCCGCTGAAACTGCAACCCCAGCCAATGCCGATGAAAGAAGGGAGAATCCGCCGGGTTTAGAAAGCGAGGCTTCGGAGACACTGGAGATCGGAACCCCGGAAGCACCGGAAGCATCGGAAGCATCGGAAGAAGTATCCCTCGTCCTCGTCACAGAAATACAAAAGGAAGACGAACTGCTCTCCCTGCCGGATTTCACCCTGCCCCTTAGAGCCACACCGTCTGATGATGATCTGGAGGAAATTTATCAGCTGGCCCTTCAGTATCAAACCGTCTGCGCCACTGTAACAGCAGGGGAAGAAATCCGGCAGGAAACATTTTCTGTCGCATGGGATTTTTCATCCATTGACCAGACCACTCCGGGCGAATATACCGCAGCAGGCCGGATTGAACTGCCGGAGGGGTATGCCTTTGGTGAAGCTGTCTTGCAGGAGCTTCAGATTTCCGTCCGGGTGGAAGAAATGCCGCCTACTGTCATTACTTCCATAGAGCAATGGTATCCTTATACAAATGCATTTGCGCTCCCACAGGGCAGCGAAGTTGAAGCGCTGGAAGAATTATTCGCCGCCTCCCCGTATTATCTGGAATGCTATGCGGAAAACGGAACCAGCTACACCGCTGTGGTGGAATGGGATTTTTCCGGTATTGATCTGAATACTGTGGGACTGTACCATGCAGCAGGAAGGCTGACCGCACCGGAAAATACCGTATTTGCGGATCGTATCGATTTCCCTGAAATTTCAATTCCTGTTTCTGTTCAGGCTCCGGGCAGCCCAGACATTAACTGTTTTCTGGCCGCTAGAGGAAACCTTCATTTTCCCTGGGTTGCACCTCCGGGGGGACTGGATGAGATCAGCGTATGGCTGTCCGAAAACAACGGTTCATGGAACCGTCTGGAAAGTGGCGTTTATGTGGGTCAGGAAATGCTCTCGATTGCCACCCGTCTGCTGGCACCGGGCAGCAGTTACCGCCTTCAGGTTGATTATGACGGCGGACAGACCGGTATCCTGTCCTTGACCTACGCAGATGAAATTGTCCTTGAAGGGTATCATGAAGGCGACCGGGATGGAGGGGATGCAGACGGAAATCCACCCGACACCATCATTCAGCCGCCTCCTGAAGATACCGACGATCAAGATGACGGTTTCGCAGACAGGCCCTCCACAAAGCCTTCAAAACCACCTACAACAAATGGCGGTGGAACGGATTCCGATGAACCGACTATACCGGAAATCGAAGCGCCCGTTATATCAGGTCAGCCAGAGGAAGATACCGCTTTACAGCAACCCCCTGAAGAGCAGACGATTGTCGGTGCTTCAGAGCTTACCGATCCTGCCCGGAAGCTTTCAGAAAACAGGAAAGATTCCGTGCAAAGCGCTATGACCGTTCCCCAGGAAGGCGCAGATTCCCAAAACTCTGCGTTTTCAGAGTTTTTCGATGAAACCACTGACCGGATTTCCGGCACGCGCCTTTTGATGATGCTGCAAACAGGGGAGCAAAGAGCCGTCTTTTCCAAACAGGGAATCACCATCAGCATACCCAAAGACGCCTTGCCGGAGGGTATCCAAAACGAAGATCAGATTGAAGTCATCATCCAAAAGGATACGGATGGCGGTTTTTCTTTTTCGTTTTCCATCAATGGAACTGTGCTCAACTCCCTGCCGGATGTTTCTGTCATGCTGCCCTATCCAAATGACCCGGCAGCCGGCACATTGTTCCTTTGTGATGAAAGCGGCGTAGAAATCCCCGTGACCGGTTACGACGATACGGCGAAAGCCGCTTCCTTTCAGATCAGCCATACAGGGACTTACACCATTGTGGGAAAGGAAGATACCGCTTCCCTGGCACATGCTGCCGACACAGAGCACAGCTGGTCGCCCATATTCTTTTTCATTCCGGTCTGTCTGGTTCTTCTGTCTGCCGGTGAATTTTTCCTAAGGAGGAGGCGAAAATAAGATGGTATCTTCTGTGGTAAAAAAATATGCTGCCTTATGTATGGTCTGCCTGTGCTCATCCCTGTTTTTTCTTGGCCTGTATCAGTTCAATAATAAATATGGTCAGGACACAATCCAAGCGGCAAATGGGATTCTGGCGCTTTCTGAGGAAGAACTTCAAAAGTCACCGGTGCGCTTTCTGGTATCCGGCTGGGTATTTTATCCTGACGCGCTTTTGACCCCGGAAGAAATACTGGATGAAAGCCATTATATGCGCTACCTTTCCATTGGAGAGCAGACCAATTTTTCCAGTCCTGCAAGCCCTTCTCCCTATGGCTGCGGGACTTACCAGATGACATTCTTTCTGCCGGAACGGAAGGAAGTGTATGCACTGGAAATCCCGGAAGTGTTTTCTGCTTACAACCTTTATCTGGATCAAGACCTGATCCTGCAAATGGGGGAACCTGCACATGGGACACCATTGGTTCAAAACCGCATGGTCACTTTTCATGGCGGAAAACCGGTCACACTCACCATAGCGGTCAGCAACTATGACCACTTTTACGGAGGGATTGTTTATCCGCCTGCTTTCGGAACGATGCTGGCGGTAAATACAACCAGAGGAATCCGGTTTGCATTCTGCCTTTTTGGCTGTACGGTTACCTTTGTCTGTGCGCTGCTGTCCTTTTATTTCAGCCGCCGGATGAAACAGAAAAATACATTCCTGTTCGGACTGATCTGCCTTGCCATGTGCGGCCTGTCATCCTATCCTGTGCTTCATATGCTGGCTGCTGTTCCCATATTCCCCTGGTACACGATTGAACTGTTCTGTATCTATCTGGTTACCTGGCTGATTGTGGTTCTGCAAAACCGGATATGCAGGCCGGGCTTCCTGCCTGCGGCCATCAGTAATGGAGTGGGCGCTGCCTTCCTGGTATATGCGTTTTTGTATGGCATGATGGCTTCCCATCTCTCCCTTGGAGCTATTCGTTTCTTCTCCGCATCGGTCTTTTGGTATAAGGCGGCATCTGCACTCTATCTATTTATCATCGCTGTGCTTGCCATTCACAGAGGAGAAAAACGGAGCAGGCCGATCTTCTATGCTGCGGCAGCCGCAACCTGCGCCTTTATATGGGATCGCCTTCTGCCGGTTTATGAGCCGGTTATCGGCGGTTGGTTTGTGGAATGGGGCAGCTTTTTCATAGCAGCCGCCATCGGTTATTCCCTCTGGCGCGATGTGGTAGAGGGGTATGGAAACAGCCTGATTTTTCAGGAAGAACGCAAGCAGGTCGTCCGGCAGCTTTCTATGCAGACCGAATACAGCCGTCAGGTTTCTGAAGCAGCGGCAGAAAACAGAAGGCTGATCCACGACATCAAACACCATCTGCACACCATAGACCGCATGGCCTCTGAACGTGGGCAGACGGAGATCTGCTCCTTCCTGTTACAGGTAGAGGAACAGGTTGCGGCGTCATCGGGTCACTCCTATGTTGCGTTCTGTAAAAATCCCGTCGTAAATGCGCTGATTGAATACTACTACGGCATGGCGCAGATACAAGGGACAGAATTTCAGGTGCGGCTCGATCTTCCCGATCAGATGCCGCTTACCGATGTGGAACTGTGTACGGTGCTGGGCAATCTTTTGGACAATGCCGTTGAGGCGTGCAGCCGCCAAAAGCAAGGAGTGCGCCGCATTTTAGTTGCCGGCGAAACCAGAGGCAAAATGTATTTTTTGAAGATTGAAAACACTTACGACGGGCTGGTCTTTCAGGAGGGAAAAACATTCCTCTCCCGAAAGGGCTCATCCGCTGATCACGGAATCGGGCTTTCCTCTGTCCGAAAAATCATTGAAGGCCATGGCGGTGATCTCGATCTTGTTCCCGGTGAGGAATCCTTTCTTGTTGGAGTTACAATACAGATGTAAAAACTGTTTTTTGAGGCGCATTCAGATAACATAGGCAAGACCTGATGGATGGACTTTGAAATAGATTTTTGCAACCTTTCGCACTTTTCTATTCCAATATTAGTATATCCAAAGCAGAATAAAACATGAAATACCACATCAGGCAGTCCCTGTTCATCAATAACCTTCTGCATTTGATCACGCAGGTGGCTGTCTCCGATAGGAGAACCAAGGAAAAAGCCAGACACTGCTTTTCAGTATCTGGCTTTTTATTGTAGATTTTTAATAACCTATTCACCTATGGAAGCAAACAGGTGACTGATAAATTCAAATGCCTGAATTGCTTTTTCAAAGCTCTGACGATTGGATGTGTAGAGCAGATCTTCATGAAGAGTTTCATATCTTCCACGAATTTCATCGTTGAAATACTGTTTCCAGTTTTCAAAGGCATACGCCCCCAACGGATCATAATCTTCAGAAATATTACGCTTCTGAAGATAGAAGCTGTCCGTTTCTTTTGTGAGCTTTAGAAGCTGCTTCAGCCGTTCGGTATCATTCAGGAAATACCATAAAATAAAAAATGCAACAATGAATTTTCACGATCATTGCTGCAAAAAATGCACGTTCCCAGGGGGAATTGAACCCTCAACTAGTGCTTAGGAGCTCAAGTCCCCGTTGGAAACCTATATTATTTTGAGTTAAGATAAGTCAAGTAAAGCATTGATTTTTCTACCTTCCCTGCTGCACACTATCAATATAGAACATGATCGGAACCGGGCAGAGCATCACAACGAAGAAGCACATAT
>ERZ827126.1846-NODE-1846-length-17141-cov-4.323598_pt1 | contig 17141 bp, 12 predicted proteins | sample MGYA00519780_ERZ827126 | MGnify/ENA primary metagenome ERZ827126 (study PRJEB31778, sample SAMEA3449262) | human gut metagenome | biome: human gut; feature: human-associated habitat; material: faeces | place: United Kingdom | collected 2010/2012 ...
GAGCCGCGCTTTATATGGGCCCCCGGCGAGGACAGCTTTGACTCGCGATACCTACATATATTTCTGAACCATGACAGCTCCTTCAACAATCTCCTGCCCAGCACAAACGCGACGGCAAAAAGGGTCTTTGCCCTGCTCAGCGAGATGTACGAGGAAGGAATGAACCGCGAAACCGGCTATCCGCTCATAGTGAAGGCGGAACTGATGCTTATCCTCGGTCTGCTCGGCAGGGAGTATAGCGGCTTTATCGCCGGAGCAGCCGCCGAAACGGGTGCGAGCCGCGCCCGGATAGACGAGGCAATGAGCTACATCAACGACCATTTGTGCGATGAGCTGAGCCTTGATGAGATATCCGGCCACGCCGGAATGAGCCGTAGCTATTTCTCGAACGTTTTCAAAAGCCTCAACGGCATATCCGTCTGGACGTATATCACCGGCAAGCGGATAGAGCTTGCAATGAACTATCTCCGCGGCAGCGACATGAGCATAACGGAGATCGCGGGGCGCTGCGGCTTCAATAATATCGCTAACTTCAACCGCAGCTTCCGCATAGTCGCGCATGTCACACCGCGTGAGTACAGGCGCAGCCGCCTGGACGTGGAGGAACAATAAGGATATTCCCCGGGCAATGGTTTGATACATCTATCGTCTTTTAGTTAAGCGGCTGATATTACAGCCGCAGGCAGGCCAATGGGTACCTTGCCGCAGGTTTATCGGGTGGGATTCGAACCCACGAGCCCATTGCTGGACTACCTGATTTCGAGTCTTTTATGCAACTGTGACGGGGATGCCCGTTTTGGGGTCGTTTCTGTAAGCCCCGTACCCGCCGAAAGCCGCTTGAAATCAGGCTTTTTCGCTCGGAAAGCCTTGCGGGACAGGCTTTTTTGAAAGTGGGTTCAAATCGGCATTTTTTCCGATTTTGGAGAGAAATGCGGGAAGATAGGAGAGAAAAATCGGGAGACGGCCATACACCGCAGAATAGAGCTTCCAACCGACGAAAATCTATTTTTGAGGTGTTACAAATGGATGTATTTCCCGTCAACTGGGACAGCGTTCCCGAAGTGATGAATAAGGAGCAATTTTTCCGAATCTGCCACATCAGCAAGTCCACGGCGCTGCACCTGCTCAAAAGCGGCAAGGTGCCCTGCGAGTGGTCGGGTAAGAAAACCCGGTGCTATAAAATCCGAAAAGAGGATGTGAAAGCATACTTGGAGGAGCGGGCGATTTTTCCAGAACTCTATTCTGCGCCGAAGGGATGGTACGGCACCCACTATGTGGCGAGGCTCTCCAAGGAGCTGCCGGAGGACACGCTGCGGCAGATGCACGGCTACTATGAAAAGCTGCTGCGCAAATACCCGGATGTGGTCACGGTAAAGGATGTGGTAACCCTGACCGGCTACACCCTGACCACCGTCCACAACTGGTGCAGCCGCGGGTCGCTGAAAGCCTTCCAAAAGGGGCTGAAGTTCTGCATCCCGAAAATCTTTCTCGTGGACTTCTTTTGTTCCCTGACCTTCCGCTCCATCACCCGCAAAAGCCTCTGGCATATCCAGACGCTGAATGAATTCAGCAGGAAGATGAAGAAATAATGTGCGATTCTGAAATTCGCACACTCGCACCTGCCTTTCGGTTTTGGTAGACTGTAACCGAAAGGCGGGTGCATTTTGCATTGCAGACCTGCCGGGGAAATTTTGAATGGGAGGATCACATATGAAATCGCTATTTGAGAAGCTGGGCGGCACTTACACAAGGCAGGGCGACTATTGCCTACCCGATGTTTGCTTACCGCCCGAAGAAGAACGCCCCATCGGCGTTTACGGCCAGCGGCGGCGAGTTTATCTGAAGAAGCATCATCGGGTATTGTATTTCAACCTGCTGACCGCCGGGGTGCTGGATGGGCACCTCGCAGACATCGAGGAGCAGGCGCAGGAACTCTTTCTTCGGCTGGTAAAACAATACGCAGACACCGAGGGCGTGACGGAGGAGGTAAAGGCCAATGACCCGCAGGCGTGGGTGCGAAAGATGAACGGCATCCGACATCGGGCAAACGAGGTCGTGATGCAGGAAATTGTATATGGGTAACGAGCAAGCGGGGGTCGATGACCTCCGCTTGTTTTGTGTGCAGAAAAGAACAATGCTGTTTTGAAACGACATTGTTCCGAACTTTGTTGACATTGTTCTTTTATTCGGGTATAATGTACTTGTGATTTTATGCGTGGAGGTATCCCCTATGGCTGAAATGATCTCGGTAAGAGAGGCAGCAGTGCGCTGGAATATAACGGAGCGGAGAGTTGCGACGCTCTGCAAGAATGGGAGAATCGCCGGTGCGAAAAAGCAGGGCAATCGTTGGCTGATTCCCGCTGATACGCAGAAGCCGGCGGATCAGCGGCTCAAGACGGGCGCTTTCCGCAAGACGGAGCGCGCGCCGAAGCTGCCCCTGCCCATCGGCGTGTCCAACTACTGCCTTGCCTCGTCGGAATACTACTACATCGATAAGACGATGATGATCAAGGATTTCATCGACGAGCGTCCGATGGTGACGCTGTTCACCCGCCCCCGGCGCTTCGGCAAGACGCTGAATATGGATATGCTGCGCACTTACTTTGAAAAGAGCGACAAGGATACCTCCGTCTACTTCCGGGATAAGAAGATCTGGGCCTGCGGCCAGAAGTACCGGGATTATCAGGGCAAGTATCCTGTGATCTTCCTGACCTTCAAGGATGTGAAGTTTGATACTTGGGAGGAGACCTTTGCGGCCATCCGGGATATTTTCGCAAAGGAGACCCGGCGGCACAAAGAACTGCTGAACAGCGATAAGTGCGACGAGTACAGCAAAAAGACCTATGAAAAGCTGGCAGACGGCAAGGTCAGCGAGGTAGAGCTGGCTTCGGCACTGCTGGATCTGTCCGCTATGCTGCACAAGCACTATGCCGTTGCGCCCATTATCATCATCGACGAGTACGACACCCCCATCCAGCAGGGCTATCAGAAGGACTATTACGACAAGGTCATCCGGTTTATGCGGAACCTGTTTTCCGGCGGGTTCAAGGATAATCAGCACCTGTCCTTCGGCTTCCTCACCGGCATTCTGCGGGTGGCCAAGGAGAGCATCTTCAGCGGGATGAACAACCTGTCCATCAACTCCGTGCTGGACAACAAATACAGCGCCTACTTCGGCTTCACCGCCGACGAGGTGATGGAGATGGCGGAATACTACGGCGCTGCCGATAAGTACGACGAAATTTGCCAGTGGTACGACGGCTACCGCTTCGGCAAGACGGAAATTTTCAACCCGTGGTCGGTGGTCAACTACTTCAGCAACGAGTGTGAGCCGAGGCCCTTCTGGGTCTCCACCGGCAGCAACGATATTATCGGGGAAGTGCTTGCCCAGGCAGATGAGGAGATTTATAACCGTCTGACCTCCCTGGTCAACGGCGAGACCTTCACCACCTTCATCGACACCGGCGTGATCTATCCGCAGATCAAGAGCAATCCCTCCACCATTTACAGCTTCCTGCTGGTGACCGGCTATCTGAAGGCACTGAAAACCACGCCCTCCTTCAGCGGCGATTTTATGTGCGAGGTCTCCCTGCCCAACCGGGAGATTTCTCTGGTGTATAACAAGGAGATTTTGCAGCGGCTGGAGAATCTGATCCCGCCGTCCACGGCGATTTCCGTTCAGGAGGCCATCTTCTCCGGCGATAACGCACGGCTGAAAGCGCAGATCCAAACGCTGCTGACCCAGTCGGTCAGCTCCTTCGATACTGCCGGGGAGAACTTCTACCACGGCTTTATGCTGGGGCTGTGCGCCCTGCTGGGCGGCGCTTTCGTGACCTCCAACCGGGAATCCGGCGACGGGCGCTATGACATTCAGCTGAAGCCCACGCAAAAGGGTCTTCCGGGCATCCTGATTGAGCTGAAAGCGGAGAAAAATTGCAGCGATGAGCAGCTGAAAAAGCTGTCCGAGACGGCCTTGCAGCAGATCAACGATAAGAAATACGAAACCGAGCTGACGACCGCCGGGGTCAGGACGATTTATAAATACGGCGTGGCCTTCAGCGGTAAAAAGGTTGAAGTGGCAGTCGGATGAGGCTGACGAATTTCAAAGTATCAGCTTTCAGCTTCCAAAGTATCAAATTGATACTTTGGCGAAATCCCAAAGTGCCAGCACGGTGGTTCCAAAGTGCCAAATTGGCACTTTGCAGATGTGCTTATATCAAATGCTAAATGAATTAACAAAAATCGAGGGAGACTGCTTATGAAATCAAATTTTGATTTTCTGAATCGATACTGGCCTGCATTGGCACAGATCGGCGCAACCGCAGAAACCTATGTCTATTCTGATCCCAATGCCTGTATCTATAAACTCGGAATGTTTGCCGAGCGCTTAGTGCAGGAGATCCTTGTCTTTGAGCACATTGCGGAGCCGGCTGTTGACAACACCCACGCAAATCGAATTCGCATTTTGAAGCGAGCCGGTTTATTGCCGCACGAAATTGACAACACGCTATATGTTCTTCGCAAGATAAGAAACTCGGCAGTACATATAGGTACGGACTCCGTGGACGAAGCAAAGACATTGCTATCCTTGACATACAATCTTGCTGTTTGGTTTATGGAAACCTATGGAGACTGGGGATATATTGCGCCTGAGTTCGTTATGCCGAGCGAGACCACGCACGAAGATTTGGAATCCGTTATTGCCGAGCAGGAAAGGAAAATCGAGGAATTGACGAAGCAACTGGCCGTGGTCAAGACCGCCGCTTCGGGCAAAACGCAGAAGGAGCGCGCAAAGCGGTCGGAATCTGTCTCCGCTATGATGAATTGGAATGAGGCGCAGACCAGATGCTTGATTGACGAGCAGCTTCGTCTTTCTGGTTGGGAAGCTGATACGCAGAACCTGCGCTACAGCAAAGGAACGCGTCCTGTAAAGGGGAGAAATATTGCCATCAGCGAATGGCCTACCAATTCGGCCTTTTACAAAAACGGGTATGCGGATTATGCATTCTTCGTTGGCGAGAAGCTCGTAGCATTGATGGATGCAAAAAAGATGTCGGAAGATGTGGCATCTACCATCGATGTGCAGGTAAAGGACTATGCTGCACATATTAAGCCGGAGGATATTCCACATACGGTTGGAAACTGGAATGGTTATCAGGTCCCCTTCCTCTTTGCTTCAAATGGCAGGGCGTATTTAGAGCAGCTGCGGACGAAGTCTGGTATTTGGTTTTTGGATGTCCGGGAACAGGAAAATCAACCGTATCCTATTCGGAACTGGTTTAGCCCAAGTGACCTGATGGAAAAACTTGGCCAGAATACAGTGGCGGCCAATCAAGCGCTGGCTGCAGCAGATAATTCGTTTATGACAGATCCTAATGGGTTGAATCTGCGCGACTACCAGATCAAGGCCATTGATAAGGCAACAGAGGCAATCGTTGACGGCAAGAGAACGGCCTTGCTTGCAATGGCCACCGGAACAGGTAAAACCCGTACTGTTCTGGGGCTTATCTACAAGATGCTGGAATCCAAGCGTTTCCGCCGTATTCTTTTCCTTGTAGATCGAGTGTCCCTCGGTGAGCAGGCAATGGACACCTTCAAAGATGTCAAGCTGAAGGAACTGCTGACGCTGGACAAAATATATGAGATCAAAGCGATCGATGACAACATCATCAATCTGGAAACCAAGGTCAGCATTTCAACGGTGCAGGGGCTTTTGAAACGCACGATTCTGGCAGAAGAACCGGATTTGATGCCCGGTGCATTTGATTTGATTATTGTGGACGAAGCCCACCGAGGCTATATTCTTGACCGTGAAATGACGGAAGAAGAAATCCTCTACGATAATCAGGATGATTATATGAGCAAGTACAAGCAGGTTATCGAGTATTTCGATGCGGTGAAAGTTGCCTTGACTGCTACGCCCGCCCTGCACACGACCGAGATTTTCGGGGAGCCGGTCTATACCTACAGCTACCGTGAGGCGGTTATCGATGGGTGGCTGGTGGATCACGACCCTCCATATCTGATTAATACGGATTTCATTGAAAATGACGCACAGTTCAAGAAGGGTGAAACCTTGGCGCAATATGACCCCAACACCAATGAACTTTTGAACGGTGCAGTTTTGGACGATGAAATGGATTTCGATGTGTCGGAGTTCAACCGCAAAATTGTTCTGCCGGATCATACCCGCAAGGTGCTGGAAGAAGTTTCGACCTACCTGAATCCGGAAAGTGGAGAAAAGACGCTGATTTTCGCAGTAAATGATGCACACGCTGACCGTATTGTGGATACGCTCCGAGAGATTTACAAGCCCTATGGCATTTCCAATGATGCCATTATGAAAATCACGGGCAAAACTGCCGGCGGCAACAAAAAGAAGATTTTGCAGGTGATCAAGCAGTTCAAGAACAACCAGTACCCCAACATTGCCGTAACAGTCGACCTGCTGACTACCGGAATCGATGTGCCGGCCATTTGTAATTTGGTATTTATGCGCAAGATCAACAGCCGGATCCTCTTTGAGCAGATGCTGGGACGCGCTACTCGCCTTTGCCCGGAAATCGGAAAGACGCACTTCAATATCTTCGATGCAGTTCGCGTGTACGAGGACTTGGACGACACTTCCAATATGAAGTCAGTCTCCGTCAGCAAATCAATGGCTGAATTGTTGGAGGATTTGTTCCGTCCGGGTGAGGTCAGCAAGCAGCCTGTCAAAGATCGCATTTTGGCAAGATTGCAGCGTAAGAGCAACAATCTGACCGATGAGCAAAAGTATGATGTATCCGAGCGTTTAGGCGGAAAAACAATTCGGGAATATGCGAAGGAATTGAAAAGCTGTACAGAGGAAGCTTTTGTGCGACGCTGCCGGGAGGATAAGGATTTCCTGCTTTGGTTTGACAACCTGAAGGGCAAAAAGCGCGGACATTACTATTCCGAAAAGGAAGATACTCTTTTGGAAACGACCCGCGGCTATGGTGACACGGAAAAACCGCAGGATTATCTGGACTCTTTTGTGGCCTATGTTAATGAGAACAAAGACCGTATCGAAGCGATCCGCATAGCCTGCACCCGCCCCAGCGATATGACCCGGGCACAGCTTCGGGAGTTAAAGCTGGAACTGGATAAGGAGAATTTCACCGAGAGCAGCTTGAATGAAGCGGCCAGTGCAGTGAGCAATGAACGGATCGTGGCAGACATTATCGCCTTTGTTCGTCGGGCTGTACTTAAAACGCCGCTGGTGAACCACGATGACCGCGTGAAAATGGCCTTTTCTAAACTGATTTCGGCGCATCACTTTAACAAAATGCAGCTGGATCTGCTGGAAAAGATCAAGGTATATATGCTTCACGAGAGCATCCTCAATACCGAGACCTTTGAGGCACCGGCGTTCAAGATGGATGGCGGTTTCGCACGCTTTAACAAGAAGTTTGGCGGGCAGCTTGCGGAGATCATCCGCGAGATCAACACTTATATTTACGAAGGAGCAGCTTAAATGAGCACGCAAGATATTGTACAGAAACTTTGGAACCTCTGCAATGTGCTGCGGGATGACGGTATTACTTATCACCAGTATGTGACAGAGCTGACCTACATTCTGTTTTTGAAAATGGCCGATGAGACCGGTGCAGATAAGGATATTCCCGAAGCATATCGTTGGGGCTCTTTGACCAGCCGTTCCGGCATTGACCTGAAAAAGCACTACTATACGCTGCTCAGCAAGCTGGGCGAAGAATCCGTTGGCCGCGTGGCGCAAATTTACGCCAACGCATCCTCCAGCATCGAGGAGCCGAAAAACCTCGAAAAAATCATCACGGAGATTGATAAGCTGGACTGGTATGAGGCCAAAGAGGAAGGTCTGGGCGACCTGTATGAAGGACTCTTGGAGAAAAACGCCAATGAGAAGAAGTCCGGTGCCGGTCAGTACTTCACCCCTCGTGTGCTGATCGATGTGATGACGGAACTCATCAAACCCCAGCTGGGCGACAAGTGCTTTGACCCGGCCTGCGGTACTTTTGGATTTATGATTGCAGCCAACCGCTATGTCAATGCGCATAACGATGTGTATGCGCTCTCTGACCGTCAGGCAGATTTCCAGCAGAATAAAGCGTTCAACGGTGTGGAGCTGGTGCACGAAACCCATCGCTTGGCATTGATGAACGCCTATCTGCACAATATGAATGCCAATATCACATTGGGGGATTCTCTCGCACAAAGCGCCAAGGGATTGAAAGATTTTGATGTCATTCTGACCAATCCGCCCTTTGGCACGAAAAAGGGCGGTGAGCGCGCCACCAGAGATGATATTTCTTTCCAGACCTCCAACAAGCAGCTGAACTTTTTGCAGGTGATCTATCGCAGCCTGAAGGCGGACGGCAAGGCCCGCTGCGCCGTGGTGCTGCCGGATAATGTGTTGTTTGCTGCCGGTGACGGTGCCAGCGTGCGCCGGGAACTGATGAACTTTTGCAATCTGCATACCATTCTGCGCTTGCCTACTGGTATTTTCTATGCGCAGGGTGTCAAAACCAATGTGCTATTCTTCACCCGTGGGACTACCGAGCGGGATAACACAACGGAAGTTGCTTTTTACGATATGCGTACCAATATGGACAGCTTTGGTAAGACCCGGCAGCTGCGTAAGAGTGACTTTGATGAATTCGTGGCAGGATACGAAGACCCGTCCAAGCGCACGGGCGAGCGCTGGAGCAAATTTACTCGTGAGGAGATCGCCAAGAATCCGGACGATAGTCTTGACCTTGGCTTGATCCGCGACGACTCCATCGTGGATTATGACGATCTCCCTGACCCTGTAGAAAGCGGCGAGGAAGCGATTGCGAATCTGGAAGAAGCGGTCGATCTGCTGAAAAGTGTTGTGCGTGAGCTTCGTGCTCTGACGGAGGAAAAGTGATGGCAAGAGCAAAAAAAGAAGCCGCCCTCACGCCCGAAGAGCGTTTGCAGGCGGCCTTGGTGCCGGATTGGGAGTGGCCGTATAAATTGCCGGAGAATTGGTGCTGGGTGCGTTTGTATTCATTAGCACATATTATTTCAAAGGGGACTACACCCAAAGGGGGCAAAGATGCATATGTTGAGAAAGGAATACGGTTTCTTCGAATTGAAAACATAAATGAGGACGGAAGTATTTCCCACGAAAATATTAAGCACATTACTGAGGAAATGCATACGGGATTTCTGAGGCGATCGATTTTGTGCAAAGATGATATATTGATTTCAATAGCTGGAACCTTGGGAAAAACCGGAATTGTTGGAGAGGCTGATTTGCCACTAAATACGAATCAAGCTATTTCTTTTGTTCGGTTAATACGGGGGAATTTATTGCCGCAGTATATCAAAATGTCTATAGATAATCCTAAGACGCAGGATATGTTGATTTCACAGGCAAAAGTGACATCGATCCCTAATTTAACACTTGAGATAATTGGAAATTGCGCCATCCCGCTTGCTCCTCTTGCTGAGCAGCAGCGTATTGTTGACCGCATTGAAAGCCTGTTTGCCAAGCTGGATGAGGCCAAGGAAAAGGCACAGGCCGTGGTGGATAGCTTTGAAACCCGCAAAGCCGCTATTCTTCATAAGGCTTTTACAGGGGAACTTACTGCAAAATGGCGGAGGACACACGGGCTGTTGCTTGATACTTGGAAAGAAGTAGCAGCGGATTCCCTCTTTGAATATGTAACGAGCGGTTCTCGTGGATGGGCTAAGTATTACGATGAATCGGGTGCTGTATTCATTCGGATGGGCAACCTTGACCACGGGACGATCGAATTGGATTTCTCTGACATTCAGCATGTGAAACTTCCGAACAAGGCTGAAGGGCAGCGAAGTCGCATCCGTAAAAATGACATTCTCATTTCTATTACAGCCGATGTGGGAATGGTGGGATTGGTTCGCAATGATGATTTCGAGGGATATATAAATCAGCATATTGCATTGGCAAGACCCGTCATGAGTGAGAGTGCTGAATTTATTGCGTGGTATCTTGTATCTGATATTGGCTTGAAACAAATGCAGGAAAAGCAGCGAGGGGCTACAAAAGTTGGGCTCAGCTTGAATGACATTCGTGCATTACAATTAAAAATACCGCTTATCGAAGAACAGAACGAGATCTTGAAAGTCATTAAGATGTGGATAGGAAAAGAACAGCAGTCCCAAGAAGCCGCCGAAGCAGTCCTTGACCAGATCGACCTGATGAAGAAATCCATTCTCGCCCGTGCCTTTCGCGGTGAACTGGGTACGAATGACCCAAGCGAGGAGAGCGCGGTGGAATAGTTTTACGAAGAGAGTAAACCTTCCTGATTATGATGTTATCTTTGTAGACGAATGCAGCACCATTGATAACCGTGCAATGAAGGTATTCCTCGAGAAAATGCGCCCGGATACATTCTTAGTACTTGCGGGAGACACCTATCAGATAGAATCTATTGATTTCGGTAATTGGTTTACTTATGCCAAGGATATTATTAAGACTAAAGGTTCGAATGTTGAACTCGTAAGCACTTGGAGAACAAAGGATCCCGGTTTAATTGAGCTTTGGAACGAGACTCGAAATAAGGGTGCGCTAATAACGGAAAAACTTGTTATCGACGGCCCATTTTCTGAAAATATTGGCGAAGGAGTGCTCTATTCCGAGATAATGGATGAGGTGATTTTATGCTTGAACTATGATGGAAAATTTGGCTTGAATAATATGAATAGCTATTTCCAAAATGCTAACACAGAAACGGCTGTTGTCTGGAGAGACTGGAAATATAAAGTTGGCGATCATATATTGTTCAATGACACGGACAGATTTTCTCTGCTCTATAATAATTTAAAAGGGCGAATTGTCCAAATAGAACTGTTCGACAGTAGAATCAGATTTACAGTAGATGTAGAGATCCCGTTAACAGAGCAAGATTGCCAAAACGATGGCATAGAATTCATCGATATAATTGATGATGTGACCCGAATACGATTTGATGTACTTGATTTTGAAGAGGAAATGGCAGATGAAGATCGCAAAAAAGCCATCGTACCGTTTCAGCTTGCCTATGCGGTTTCAATTCATAAAGCGCAGGGCTTAGAGTATAGGTCAGTTAAGGTTGTTATTCCGAGTAGCAACGCTGAAAAAATAACACACGGTATTTTCTATACAGCAATTACGCGTGCAAAAGAAAAGCTAAAAATCTACTGGAGTTCTGAAACAATGCAAGAAGTCGTCGCTGGATTTTCAGTAGACACTTCAAGACAAAAAAGTTTGGCAATTATTAAGGAGAAGCTGAAGCAGGACAAGAATACTTAGGAATAGGGCACCGACCGTTTGGTCGGTGCTCTATTTATATATGAGCCATCTATAAGTCAATAGTGATTATCAGCCGTCCTCCCATCATCGGGAGGGCGGCTTTTTTGCGTCTTGATAGAAAAATTGAGAAATTTCTCGAAAACACCCTGCCAAACGGCACCCCTTATTCAGAGTAAGTAGAAGGGTCCTTTTGAAAAATTGAGGGGACTTTTCAAATTACTTTGCCAAAATCTCGAAAAAGTTCCCAATTGGTTAGTAGGAAGGCCCTGAAAAATTTCTTTCAAAATCCTATTTGTTATTTGCCAGAAAAGTTCCCAGTTGATTAGTGGGAGGGGCGCTTAAAAATTTTCTTCAAAATTCTTTTTATTTTTGGCGGAAAAATTCCCAATTAAGTAGTAGTAGGGTTCGCAGAAAAATTCTCAAAAGTTTTTTCGTTCAAATCCGAAAAAATTTCCCAGTTGGTTAGTAGAGAGACTTTCAAAGATTTTTTCAAAATTCCTTCGTACAAATCGAAAAATTTTTCCCAGTTAATTAGTGAGGGGGTTAAAAAACAGGCCTTCTCGCTGGCTACCTATTGAGGGGACTGTCTCCCTGTGTACCTTGAAAATTGAATCGCCGCCTCCAAAGGATATGCTTCCGGCAAGTGACGCCACGACTTCCCGATAATTCAGGGCTCCCGCAAAATCGAAGATTTTGTGGGAAGAGGAGCAGCAGTGAAACGAATGAGCTTTCGCACGAGTGCGGAAGCGAATGATATGGAACTTGCTGTGACGAGAGCGCATCAAAGAAGCGATACGCCGTGGTGAGACTCCGGGGCAGGAACGATGCGGATGAGCGGCAGCAAACAAAAACCGCCGCAGAAATGCGGCTTCAGAACAGACAAAGGAGGTTCAAACCTATGAAGAAAGGAGAGCTCAGAGAGCTTTATCAGATGATGTTTCCGGAATACCCGGACATTGTGACCGTCAAAGAGCTTCGGGAGATGCTGGGCATCAGCCGCAAGCTGGCCTACAAGCTGATCGACTATGGGTACATCCACGCCGTGAAGATCGGCACGACGCTGAAGATCCCGAAAATCAGCGTCATCAACTATGTGATGGAGAAGGAGGTGAAGAAAGTTGGATGAGATCAAGCGCCTGACGCCTGCCCAAAGGGCACGCTGCAACCGGCTGATCCGGCGGCTGTGCGCCAACTACGACGGCGGCAACTGTCTGCCGTTGGACGATGGTGAGGGCTGCGTGTGTGTGCAGACGATTTCCTATTCGCTGCTGTGCAAGTACTTCCGGCGGGCGGTTCTGCCCGCCGACAAGGCACTCTACGCCGACATTTACCGGCAGCGCACACGGCTCTGCGACCGATGCGGAAAGCCCTTTGCACCCGGCAGCAACCGGCAGAAGTACTGCCCGGAATGCGGATGCTCCATCCGACGCAAGCAGAAGGCGGACTCGGCCAGACGGCGGCGCAGCGTCGAACATTAAGCGCCGAGAAAACCTTGATTTCCAAGGCTTTTGGGATAGCAAAGCGGGGGCGGGTGGCCGTTTCCATCCGCCCCCGCCAAAATCCATTTCTAACATTCTACAAAGGAGAAATTTCTATGGGTAACAAACTGAAAACCGTGGACGCAGAGACCTTGCTGTCCACGCCGATGAGCAAGACGATGTTCATCGTAGACGGCCTTATTTCGCAGGGTGTCAATGTCATCAGCGGTGCCAGCAAGATCGGCAAAAGCTGGCTGATGCTGTGGCTGGGGCTGCAAGTGGCGCAGGGAAACTCTATTTGGGGGCTGCCTACACTGCAATGCGATGTGCTCTATCTGAGCCTTGAGGACACCCAGCGCCGCATCAAAGACCGGCTCTACAATCTTACCGACAGCGCCCCGGACAACCTGTATTTTGCCGTGACCTCCGGGCTGATCGGCGGCGGGCTGGAGGAGCAGATCACGGATTTCCTGACCGAGCATTCCGCTACCAAGCTAGTCATCATCGACACGCTGCAAAAGGTGCGGGACTCCAAGGGCAGCGCCGGAAAGGCAGGAATGTACGGCAACGATTACGATGACATTTCCTCCATCAAGCGCATTGCCGACGGCTTCAACATCGCCATTTTGCTGGTGCATCACCTGCGAAAGCTGCAAGACAGCGACGATCCCTTTAACGATGTCAGCGGCTCCACCGGCATCATCGGCGCTGCGGACACCAACTTCATCCTGCGCCGTAAGCGCAGCGGAAACGCCGCTACGCTGCTGGTCAGTGGGCGGGATGTGGAATATCAGGAACTGACCTTGCAGTTTAACGACCTTGTCTGGGAGCTGGTGGAGCGCAAGAACAGCGAGGATATTCACAAGGCAGAGCTGCCGAAATTTCTGTTTCGGGTGGTGGACTTTATGGAGTGCCGCACCGAATGGGTAGGCACGGCCACGGAGCTGCTGACCGAAATGAAGGAGCAGGAGGTCACGCCCAATATGGTCACAAAGTATCTCGGCCAGTTCGCCTATGAGGTGCTGGAGCCGCTGGGCATCGAGTACCGCACCAAGCGCACCGGCAAAAGCCGGCTCATCAAATTCCTGCGCCGTGACGGCGATGACGCAAATGACGTCGGGATCGCTATATAAGGAAATCCCCGTCACAACCGTCATTGCCGTCACAAACCGAAGAAAGGGGGTGAACAAATGCGCAGCAAAAACTACGGGATCAATGTCCGTGTGACCGAGCAGGAGAAGCAGAAGCTGCTGGAAAATGCCCGGTTCTGTTCTCTGTCGCTGTCGGAATACTTGCGGCGGCTGGGGCTTGGGAAAGAGGTCAAAGCGGCCATCACGGAGCGGGATTACCGCCTGTTTCGGATGCTGAACGGCCTGAAAGCGGAGCTTCCACAGCTTCAGCAAGAGGAAATTCTGAGCAGGCTGGAAGCAATTTTGAATGAATTAAAGTAAGCAGGTATCACGCCTGCGCAGTCTAAGCGAGCAGACTGTTTTTACTCCTGTCGGAGCCAAACAGTGTATCCGCTTGCGATGCCTGCGTCATCTGAGCGAGCAGTGCGTTTTTACTCCCGGCAGGGCCGGAGCGCAAAACACTCGTTAGGGCGTGCCCTAAGACCCCGAAAGAAAAAACTATGAAAGTGAGGACAACACAATGAGAAAATCGGATTTTACTTTACCGACGCTGGACGATCTGTTTTCCACGCAGGCGGAGCGGGACGATGCCAAACTGGAGCGGGTGCGGAACATTCCACTGGCCGAGCTGCACCCGTTCAAGGGTCACCCCTTCAAGGTGCAGAACAACGAGGAGATGCAGCGAATGATCGAGAGCATCCGCAAGGTGGGAGCCATCACCCCGGCGCTGGCAAGGCCGCTGCCGGACGGCGGCTACGAGCTGATCTCCGGCCACTGGCGACTGGCGGCGTGTCAGGTGCTGGGCGTCGAGACGATGCCTGTCATCGTCCGGGAGCTGTCTGACGATGAAGCGGTGATCGCAATGGTGGATGCCAACTTGCAGCGGGAGACCATCCTGCCCAGCGAAAAGGCGTTTGCCTACAAAATGAAGCTGGATGCACTGAATCATCAGGGTATAACTTCTGGACAAGTTGGCCAGAAGTGGTCGAGAGAGAAAATGGCTGATGAAGCCTTAGACAGCGGACGGCAGATTCAGCGATATATCCGCCTGACCTACCTGATCCCTGAACTGCTTTCAATGGTGGACGACGGCAAGATCGCCTTCAACCCGGCGGTGGAGCTTTCCTACTTAGACTCGTATCAGCAGCGGGCGGTACTGGACGCAATGGCGCTGAACGACTGCACCCCGTCCCACGCCCAGAGCATCCGCCTGAAAAAGTTGGCGCAGGAGGGCTTACTGGATGACCAGATAGTCTACGCCGTGCTGGCGGAGACGAAGCCCAACCAGCAGGAGCAGCTGAAATTCAAGCGGGAGGAGCTGCGGAAATACTTCCCCTCCGGCTACACCGAGGAGCAGATGCGCCGGGACATTATCAAGGGCCTGGAACTGCTGAAGCGGCAGAGAGAACGGAACCGGGACGCCCGCTGATTCGTACCGATACGGCTGCAATCAAACAATTCGCAGAATAGAGAGAACCCCAAACCGATGGTATACTGATACTGTCGGTTTGGAGTTCTGTTCTGCAAATAGAAAGAGACAGGAGGAAAACAAAATGGTAGCAGGACATTTGACTTTGAAAAACGGCAAGTATTATGCCGTGTTGAACTACAAAAACGCCGGAGGGCAGCGAAAAACGAAATGGATCTCGCTGGGGCTTTCCGAAAAGGGAAATAAGCGCAAAGCCGAGTCAGAACTGGCAAGGCTCCGAGCGGAATTTGAGCCGCCCAAAGAAGTGGGCGACCTGAGCAGTGATATGCTGTTCGCCGACTATCTGCTGGAATGGCTGGAGATCGCCAAGGGAAGGCTGGCCCACGCAACCTACGGTGCCTATCAAGGACTGCTGAAAAGCACCATCGTCCCTTATTTCCGCAAAAAGAAGCTGACGCTGCGGGAACTGGAAGCCCGACACTTGCAGATGTTTTATTCCGAAATGCTCAGGCGGGTTACGCCCAACACCGTCATCCACTATCACGCCGTCATTCACTCGGCACTGAAATATGCAGTCAAGACCGATATGCTGATCCAGAATGTGGCGGACAAGGTGGACCGGCCCAGAAAGAACAGCTTTCAGCCGGTCTTTCTCTCGGCGGACGAGATGCAGAAATTGTTTGAAGCCCTTCGGGGAACCAAGCTGGAGCTGCCGGTGCTGGTGGCTGCCTTTTACGGACTTCGCCGTGGCGAGGTGGTGGGCTTGAAATGGGATGCCATCGACTTTGAGCAGGGCACCATTTCTGTAAAGCGCACCGTGACCTCAACGATCATCGACGGCAAGTATCAGGAGTTTGAGCAGCAATCCGCCAAGACCAAGTCCAGCCTGCGCACACTGCCGCTCATCGGCAGCTTCCGGGAATACTTTATGCAGGTGAAAGAGGCGCAGGAGCTGAACAAGCAGGTCTGCGGCAACTGCTACAACTATGAATACGATGGCTTTGTATTCGTGGATGAGTTGGGCGAGCGGATGCGGGTGGAATACCTGACCAACGCATTTCCGAAATTTCTGGAGAGTCACGGTTTGCGCCGGATGCGCTTTCACGATCTGCGTCACCCGTATGTCAAGCACACGACAAAAATTTTTAGCTTGCGCTTGATGGATTTTCAAGCGCAGGCTTATCCTGATGCTCGGCGAAAAACTCGCGGAGCTTGTCAGCTTCATCGGGGAGGACAAAGCCAAAGCCCTGTCCGTCCACTCTGCAATAGAAAGCAATTTTCATGACTGCCACCTCAATCAAAAATATCCTGGATTTTGTATGCGATCTCAATGCGCTTGTCGGGGTACACCAGCACCCTGTCGATCAGCAGCTCGGCCAGCTCGGTGGTCAGCGTGTCCGCATCGAAAATTGCCTTGGACGCTTCCATGCGGCTGTCCTGCCGTGCCTGTTCGTCCCGTTTCTGCTTCGCCTGTGCCAATACTGCGGCATAGGCGTTTTTCGTTTTCAAAAGCAGCTCGTCACACGCGGTCTTTTCCGCCTTGTAGGTGTTCAGGTCAATCTCGCCCATGAGATAGCGTTCATACAAGGCGCGCTTACCGTCTTGCAGCGTCTCGATCTGCTGCTCATATTCGGTGCGTTCCGGTACGGAGGCATCCACCCGGAGCGTACCGTCCGGGGCAAGCGGTACGGAGGCCTCCAACTGCTTTTTCAGCGTCAGGAATACCGCCTGTTCCAGCTCTGCGGCGTTCAGGCGCATCTTGTGGCAGCGGCTTTCTACGTCCGCCTCGGAATGGCGGCAGTGATAAT
>ERZ827126.1860-NODE-1860-length-17005-cov-4.863186_pt1 | contig 17005 bp, 5 predicted proteins | sample MGYA00519780_ERZ827126 | MGnify/ENA primary metagenome ERZ827126 (study PRJEB31778, sample SAMEA3449262) | human gut metagenome | biome: human gut; feature: human-associated habitat; material: faeces | place: United Kingdom | collected 2010/2012 ...
AAGCCCTGCGCCAATACAAGAACCCGCCCATTCCCACCAAACAAGACCAAATCGTAGTGCCAACCAACAGCGTGCTGGTACTCGTCAAAGCAGGGTAACGCCACTGAATAGTTTTCAACACCCCCAGTGCGTCTGTTGAAATTTCCAGCAGGCGCACTATCTTGTGTTTACTTTTGCGCTTTTATCTGTTATGATTAAAGCGTGAAAGTTAGGTGAAGTGTATGACAAAATTTGAACAACTTGATTCCATGCTGGAACAGGGGAACGGCTACATCACGACCCGCGCGGTTACAGCGCAGGGCATCTCAAAGCCCTATTTTGCCGAATACGCCCGCAGCCGAGAACTGGAGCGTGTCGCGCATGGCGTATACCAATCACGCGATGCATGGCCGGATGATATGTATGTTCTCCACCTGCGCAACAGCAATATCATTTTTTCCCACCAGTCGGCGTTGGCGCTCCACGGTATGATGGAGCGCGAGCCGCACCACATCTATGTTACGGTCAAACAGGGTTACAATGCCACACATCTGCGCAAGCAGGGCGTGATTGTGCATACAGTTTCCCCGGAGATTTTCACACTGGGGCTGACCTCTGCCACTACCACTTTTGGCAATACCGTTCCCACTTATGACCGTGAGCGCACACTCTGCGATGTCATTCGCCAGCGGGGTGTTATGGATGTGCAAACCTACCAAACCGCCATCCGCGAGTATATGCTGCACGGCCACAAAAACCTGCGTCACCTCATCCAGTGCAGCCGCGCACTGAAAGTTGAGGATGATGTAAGACGATACTTGGAGGTGTTTTTATTATGATCAAGACCTCACGACAGCTGAAGGATAAAATCAAAAATCTGGCGCACGGCGATAGTCTGAAGTCGCAGACTCTGCTGCGTACCTACATGATGGAACGCTTTTTAGAGCGTCTCGCCGTTTCCCAGTACAACAGCCATTTTGTACTGAAAGGCGGGATGCTGGTGTCCTCAATGGTCGGCATCCACCAACGTGCCACAATGGATATTGATGCCACCGTAGTCTCCCTGCCGCTGACATTGGAGGACGCTACACGGACGATTCAAGAAATCGTCCGTATCGACCTGCAGGACGGCGTGGTTTTCAGCATTACCAATGCAGAAAGCATTATGGAAGAACATGACTATCCCGGCTTGCGTTTCACGCTGATTGGTACGCTTGACGGTCTGCGGCAGAAAGTAAAAATCGACATTTCCACCGGCGATGCCATCACTCCGCAAGCCATTGAATATCGGTATCCGCTTATGTTTGAGAACCGCAGTTTGCAGATTATGAGCTACAATCTCGAAACGCTGCTTGCCGAGAAACTGGAAACCATCATGTACCGTGGCACAAGCAATACACGGATGCGCGATTTTTACGACATTTATATGCTAACTGGGAAACCCGGCATTGCAATCAACGACGCGACCTTGTATCGTGCATTCCTCGCAACCAGCAACACACGCCGCACGACTGGATTTATCCCGCAATTTGCAGCCATCCTTGAATCCGTAGAATCCAATGGCGAAATACAGAAAATTTGGAACAAGTTCTGCAAGGACAACGATTATGTCCTCGAACACGACTGGCACAAAATCATGGCATCCGTAAAAATCATGGAAAACCGGCTAGAGCAGCAGCGAGAACGAGCAAGGCGTTCACACGCACTGGAACGCTGACCGATCCTATATTTACCTGCCAACTCCGCAAAATTTATCCTCAAAAAGCGCCCGGGCGGTTGAAAATTTCAACCGTCCGGGCGCAGTCATTTTGCCGTTTTGGGGTCATTTTGGGGTCAAAGTTACCAGCTTGTTACCACTTTTGCCATAAAGTAGAAAAAAGCTCGTTGAAACTTGTCGTTTCAACGAGCTTTTGTTGGTTGCGGAGACAGGACTTGAACCTGCGACCTCCGGGTTATGAGAAATTCAAAGTTTGTGCGTTATGGTGTTATTTTGTTGGATTTGGTGGTATTGCGTGCCAAGGCTCAGAACGGATTTTGTCCCATGTACACAAAAAGGTGCCATACGGTGATGAACCGTTCCAAACCCTTTTGGGGGCAGTTTTGGGGGCAAATCTGCGAGACGGATTCTGACTCGCACCGCTCAAATAAATGCGCAGCTTTGGTCTCATTGAGAAATGCGGGTACTTACATCACAGGGTTTACGCAAGTGAAAAGCCCTACGAACCAGTATATAAGTTTTATTCTCCAGCAAGAAGTTGTATGCAAACCCAACCCGAACATTCCCGCACACCGCCCCCGTCGCCGCGAGAAACGCCCCTGTTTGGGCGCATTCGCGGTGCATCGGCGCAGTACCCGCTCAGCCAAATACCGCCCAAATTTTTCCGCTTTCCAGAGATTTTTGTTTCACCGCAAAGGCATTTAGAGGGCAGCGTCCTCGCCCCCGTATGCCTTACATAACATTTAGCCCAACTTAGAAACCACTTTCAGCTGGTATCGCCGCATCTGGGCCAGGTCCTGGGATGTGGGGACTGTGCCGCTCTTGGAACTGAAGGTCGCCGCCTTAGCGAAGTCCCCTTCCAGCATCGTCATGCCCAGCAGAGCACGGCGCATCAGCACCAGATCGCTAGAATCAATCACCGCATCGCCGTTCAAATCTCCGTAAACGACGACCGTCATCACCACATCGCCAGCCGCGTTGCAGACCTGCGTGCCCGTACCGACATTGCCGTTGGGGGCCAGGTTCTGCACGGTCAGGCCGTTTTCCCCACCCAGCGTCGCCAAGAACCGCTCCGGTGTCGTGGCTTCGCTCACGCCGTAGACGGTGTTGTTCTCAACTACATAGCTGTCATCATTGCCCGGCTCTGGGTTAGGTTTAGGATCCGGCACAGGGTCAGGGCTCACTGTGCCAATGTCCAGTTCCTGCAATCCCCACTGCTTGTCCATAGTGGCCGCGTAATACAGTTTGTCGTCGAACGCTTTAACGCCCCAGTTTTGGACCGGATAATCTTTCACCCATGTCAGAGTGTGCGCGTTTCCGTCCAGTCTGCATTCACAAATCTTATTGCTGCCTCGTTCTTTTTCTGCGCCAAACACACGATTTCCAATAAGAGAACACCCATACATCCACCAGTCGCCTTCCACGCGGTTAAAGGTATCCGTACCATCCCACAGATTATCGCGCCAACGCATTACGCCATTGTGTGCAAAATACCAGTCACCATCGTATAGTTGAATTAGACTCATGATGCCGCTTGCATTCATACGAATCTTGACGGTTGCCTCGCCGGGCAGGTCGCCGCTGTGGGAGAAGCACATAGCCTGATAAGCAATGCTGTTCAGTGTTGTGCCGTCCTCTTTACTCTTACTGACGACATTGCTGACGATATCCTGCTCGAAGTCGGTGAAGGTGAACGCCACGCCCAGATTCACGCTGGAACCGTCGTAGTCATCCTTCAGCTTATCCTTCTCAAAGTCCCAGATAACATCGGTCTCATTGCTGGTACTCTTGACGGTGACCTCCATGCTCTTAGCCTTGTTGGACTCCTTCTGGAGTTCCTCAAACTTGTTGCCGCTCAGCGTCAGCGAGCTATCGATGCCGCCGGGGGTAGAACTGCCTTGGGCAGCCGCCAGTTCCAGCTTTGCCTTGGTGGTATCTTCTTGGTTTTCCTTTGCAATGTCGTCCAAAGATTTGTCGGTGTTCACGGCGTCCATCTCGGGCGTCTCGTAGAACGGTACATACAGTACGCTTCCCTCAAACATATCGTTCTTCGGGACTGCGTCAACAAATTTTCCGTCCTTCGGCGTTGCAAAGTAGTTGTAAGTAAAGTTGGCTGCTGTGTCACCGTTCGACTGGTTGCTGACCGCGATCTGGCCAGCGTTCAGGTAGAACAGGTTGTGGTTCGTTGTGCCGCTGTTGACCTTGACGCCATACATGGAGGAGTAGCTACCATCCAGGTTGCAAGTTTCGGCAACCAGCACGCCAGTCTTGTTGTTCAGGAAGGTGTTGCCATTGATGTACACATAGCGCTGGTAACCGTCCAGCACTAGCGCGGTGTTGTTGTCAGTAAAGTTGTTACCATATGCCGCGCAGCTTTGGCTGTTGACAACATTACGATCCATCACAACGCCCTCGTTGTAGCCTGTGATTTCACAGTAACGGACTTCACGCACATCAGAAATTGCCGTGCCGCTGCCTTCCACAGGGCTGGTAAAGTTGATGTTCTGCACTTCAACATTCTTTTCGGTAGCGCGGATTGTGCCCTTGATGTTCGGTTTGCTGCTGTAGTTGCCGTCCAAACGGATGCCTGGCACATCGACCACAAAATTGCCTTCGTAGTCTCCAGTCTGTACCTGAATCCATGTGCCGGGAGCCAGCGTAGCGCTCGCCAGCACACTCTGCAGTTCATCCGTATTCGTTACACGCACGGTTTCGGTTGCGCCGCCTTCCGTAACACGGAAGGAATAGATTGACTTAAACGACTGGCCGTTCTTCATCGTGACCGTTGCAGTGAACTCATACTCAGCAAGTTCATTGTAGTTTATCTGGTATTCGAAGAAGTAGGTACCATCTTCACGACCTTGGCGCAAAACCTGTGCATTCTTATCGTCACTGGATGTAACTTTAATGGAGTCCAGATTGTCAATGGTATCATAGTAAGTGCGGCTATTGTAATTGCCACTGGCGAAGAATACATACAGCTTGTTGGTGCCAACATAGTCATTTTTTATTGCGCTACTGCCAGACCATGTCTCGTAATCCTGACTTTCGCCCTTTGAACCGAAGCAAACTTCCATACCGTTAGGCAGGTAACTGCTGTAGGAACGGCTGCTCCACGACAGCGTCACGTATGCGGAGGACTGCGTGCCGTCCTTGCGGGTGATGACCGCTGCAAAGTATGCGTTCTCATACGGCAGGGAATGTTGCGCCGTAAGGGTAACTATAGTCGGGTCGCTAGCATCCTGCGCCCAAGTCAGGGATTCAGGCAGATTTGTCTTATAAGTGATTTCCTGGATGGTATCCTTGTTCTCGTTCACCTTCAGGCGCACGCTGGGGTACGCAGCGCTCAGGGAAGTGGACTGAATGACATTCCGGGTGTCGGGATTCACAAAGTTGGAACGGCTTCCTGCCACAACATTCGTACCATAGTTGAGCGTCGCGTTGAAACTCTTTTCCTGTCCATCCTTGACAATCGTGATAATAAAACTCAGATATTTGTTGGAGTAGCTGTTGTTGTTGACCGCATACGCTTTCAGCGGGGTGAAGAGGACATAGCCTTCTTCTGCATTGAAAGTGCAGCTATAGTAATCGTTAGCTGCCAGCCAGGCATCCTTGATGGTATAGCCAGCTTCTTTCAGTGTCTTCAAGCCAAGGTGCGGGTATACCTTATAAGTCTTGCCCACAGTCCAGGTGCTCTCACCAAACAGATGCGCCGCCTCCGTTGCGCCTTCCAGCCAATAAGTCAGAGAACCGTTGTAGTAAGAAGAATTCGACAGATAGACCGTTACCGTTGTCAGTGCTTTTGAGCCATCCTCCATCGTAGCTTCCAGTTCCATAACAAACTGACCGCTGACATCGTTCCAGACAATCGTGGATGCACCGTTGTCATAACGGATGGAGTTGATGTACTTGCTCAAGGCGTCTGCGTTGCGCAAGGTGAAATTCTTCACGCCGTCGGTAGCTGCACGCAGCGTCATCGTCTCACCGCCGTAGAGGCTCACACTGTTGCCGCCATTCAGCGTACGGGTTCCGAAGCTGTCGGCTTGCACGGTATAAGCAACCTTGTTATCCCCTACAATGTACAGCGTACCATACTGAACCACCATGGCATAAGAGCCATCCTCCAGGGTTGCATTCAGGGTATAGCTGAAGTTCTGGGGCTCCACATCGTCGGCAACCGTGATGGTGATGCCGCCCCAATCATTGCGATCCATACGGATCTTATCCTCACCAACAGGCGTACCATCCGCAGACTTCACCGCGTAGGTAAAACCTTCGTCGATATTGCCATAACCTTGGACAAACACATTGTTTTGGCTGCCGGGCCGCAGTTCCAGATAGAACGTAGTACCGTACCCATCGGCAGAGTTCATCACTAATTCACTGGATATCTTGATAAGGCTCATATTGCTGATATGGACACTCTGGCTGCCCGTAGTCTGGGGATTCAGATAATATCCATAGGCAATGCCCGTCTGCTCATCAATCAGCGGCAAGGGCTGCTTCCACTCAAATTTCAGCTTGCTTGTAACATTGTTGAAGCTGACGGTAACATAATCATCCACATTGATCGGCGCATTGGTGCTGATGGTAAAGCCGGTCAGACTATCGCCGCACAGTTGGGCCAGGCTTTTGGTCTGGCCGGTTGCATTGATGGTATACTCTGCCGTTGTACCAGCCTTACCGTTGGGGATGACAGAAACTTGCTTACCCGTAGTCGGATTGACTGCAATCGGGTAATACCATGTGGTAGTGCTGCTGCTTCTGCTGTAAGACAAACTATTCACATAGGATGTCTCGTAGTTTTCATCCTTATACGACACCTGCAGTGAGCAGTTCACATCGTCCGGAATGTCCTTCTTAAATGTAATGTTCAGGATGCCGTTTTTGACATTTGCGCCAATATACTCACACTGTTCAATAGGCACTGTATTGCCATTGACAAAGACATTAAAGGTAAAACCTTCATCCTTCAGCGCATCTTTGGCAAGGTAAACATTGTCGTTGGTGTAGTAGCCCGCAACTGTAATATGGTTGTTCGTCTTGCTGAAACTAGCGCCGCTGGCCTCATCATTAAAGAAACTCAGGCCAATCATTGCGCGGCCCGTGCCGGAGTTCATGCTGAATCCCAGCTTCGTACCCAGGAAACCGAAGGCGTATACACCTGTCACAGAATCGTTTAGGTCACTTTCCACGGTATAGGTCAACTTAGCCGTTGCCAGATCGATGCCGATGGTGACTCCGTTCGGGATGTTGCCGCCGACCCATGCCTTGCCCTCAGTGGGCAGTGCACGGCCATTCTTGGTTCGGATATCATAGGTGTATGTACCAGCCTTCTTTGGCAAGGTGCGCACACGTGTGCCATCCTGGTACAGTTCCAGCTCTACGCCATCATTGTCGAGCGTCCGATCGGGATAGTACGCAGACGAACGCACATACGCACCGTCGGTGCTCTCCACAGTGAAGCCATACACATAGCAGTTATCCTGACTATAGATGTCAGAACCAGTATCCTGGTACAGTTCTGGCACTTTCTTGACGGTAATCGTTGCCTTACCGTCCTTTTCCGCGATGTCAAAGTATTCGGCGACTTCTTCATCGGATAAGTATCTGATATTATTCCAGCCATAGGTGGAAGTCATAACGCGGTACTTGTAGTTGGTAATGCCCAGATCTTTGAAGGAAGTCTGCTGACCGTTGTAATCAACATACGGCTCCACCGTAAAGGAATTTCCCTCACGCAGGGTAGCACTGCCACTGCCAATTGTTCTCAGGTTGACATTGACCGATGGCGTGCCAACATTAAAGGAAACGGAGAACTGCGCAAACTGGGTCTTACCCTCCAGCGTGACGCTTGCCGTGGTCGCAGAGCTGCCGGTGAGCGTAATGTCCTTCAAAACCGTAAGGCGGACTTTGCCATCAGCATACAGTTCTGCCTTGATGTAATCATCCAGCGTCTCACCATCACCAAGCGCAATTTTAGCACTGCCGTATTCATACTGGCTCAGTGTGAGGTTCCAGCCATCCGCAGGCAGCGGATACTGCTTCATCGTATTGTTGTCGTAATAGTTCAGGTCAGCCAGCATCGTTGCACCGGCTTTAGTAGGCAGTGCGCCCAGACCGCTTATGTTATTAAGGCTGGTACTGACCCAGTCTTTGCCCATCGTATATGTGACAATCAAATCATATTCCTTGCAGGGGAAAGTGATTTTGATCTGGGCGTTGCTATAGTCCAGCCCCTGCGGCAGGGTGGTGTAGTCAAATTTCAGGTTAACTTCATCCGTGTCCGGTTTATAGGCTGCTTGCACAGGTACAGTAGTTTCTTTACCGTCAGCATCTACATAATTCAATACAGCCGAGGGTCCCATCGCCGTATCCAGCGTACCGCACTTCGACCAGCCGCGATTGTCGTAGCTGTCCGTAAAGATGCTTGCATCTGCGCCATCCGTACTTTTCAGTTCGCTCCAGCTGACATTACCTGTGGTGTACAGGTACGGCGTGCCTACTTCAACACTGACTCTGAACTGCGCCAGCTGCCCCTTTGCAGTGAAATAGAAAGTTGTCCGCTGTTCTGTAAGAGGAATATCCTTCAAAACTGTAAAGCCGATTTTTCCATCTGCTGAGAGTTCGGGCCGGATATAATTCAGTACTTCGTCACTGGTAATACCCGCGTTACTGTCATAGCATTCGCCCGTCCACAGCACATTTCCTATATCGGGGAAAGCTATTTCTTCGCCCGTGTTGCCATCATAGAGGGCGACCTTGGCTGTCATTGTTGCGCCTGCTTTAACGCCCAACGAAGCCGGAGTTTTATTGACAAGCGAAACATTCAAAGTCGGACGAGACACACCCGTCTGTGTAGACAGTGTGTACTCCTTGCAGGGGAATGTAATGTACAATGTAGCATCCACATTTGCCGGCGGAACATCGCTCCGCGACATTTTCACATTTACGCGGTCTGTCTCGGCATTGTAAGTCGCGGTAACTGGGGCTTCATGCGCCACGCCGTTTTCATCATCATACTTTAAGACGGCAGACGGGCCTTTTTCGGTATCCAACGTACCAAGGCTGGACCATGTCACAGTGTTGTAACTGTTATCCCGCAGTTCATAAACATCGTCGCCGTCTGCACTGCACATTTCAAAGAAGTTTGCATCACCAAACACTGTGAAATAAGGGGCAGGAATGCTTCCAACATTCAATGTAAGCTCTGCTGTCTTCGCATACTTCGATGTAACACGAAACACAATGTATGCCTGGTTCGAACTATCCTGCAATGGGATATCCTGTTTCACCGTAAAGGTGATTTTCCCTGTTGTATTGTCAAAAGTCGCATCAATGTAATCCGCAATTTTTGTATCGTCCAACCTTGTACCGTTGCTGTAAATAAAGTCGATTGTAGCGCTCTCATTCGTCACAAATGGCTTATCATACGCACCTGTTACGGAGTTATACGCATAGAGCGTACCTTTCATTGTGCTTCCAGTCGTTTCGGTAAGGGTCTGCTCATCCGGGGTAAACTGGTACTTGTCTTTTTGAACGACAATGCTATTTGCCACACAAACAGCACCATTCTTGTAGGTAACAGCTATAGACAAGCGCCAGCGCCAGTTTGCCGACGTGATGTCATCAGGTTCTTTAAAAAGGTTCACGATTACGGCATCACTTGTTTTGTCATAAACAACCGCAATGTCATCCGACATATCATCTTGGGGATAACGGCTACTTGTAAGCGTTGCCGTAACATTTTCTACTTCGCCATAGGCAGACCAGCTTCGTTCTGCATCGCAGAAGTGTTGTCCCTCACTGCTAAGCAAATCGACCCAGTTAGGTCCAATCGGCATCTCGTACAGTTGCGGGGTTTTCTGCAATTCCCAACGACCATAGTAATATTTCCCGGCATCATTATGAGCAACAGCACACAATCCTGCCAGGCTTTCAATATAATTATTGCTATCAATATAACCATACTTGACACCCGACGGGTAGCGAATGACTGCTTTCCCACCATTTGCTGTCGGCTGGCTGACGACCTCAACGCCACCCAGGCCAGTAACTTTATCCAGCGTCAAAACTTCGTTATTTGTGCCGTAAACCGAAATGGTAACTGTATAGTCCGTGTCGTAAGTAACAACTTCGTCACTATCCCAAACCACATTTGCTCCCAAAGTTCCGTACGGGTGTGTGTAAGAACTCGGCTCAATCATGTACGGAGGCATATCCGCATCCGTCGGGTCATTTGTACTGACAACCAGAGGTACAGTTTCAACCTCGCCCGTGCTCCTGTCCAGAGGATCAGTGTAGGTAACACACTTCGGAACATATCCCAAGTTTCTGCTAAGATCTTTCGTGAATACCCAAAAATCGTCGCCTATCGGGACAATGCCAACACCTGTTGTGTTAGCCGTTTTCTCATAATGAATTGCCGCACAGTCCGTTGTTGCCTTCGCTCCGCTTTTGCTGACCTTAACAGGCAGTTTGCCAAAGTAATAGCCCGTATTAGGGTCTTTATAAAGAATCAGCGTCGTCTCCGGATCAGCATCATCAGGGCTGGCCGTCTCGGTAGGGGCGGTTGCCTCAGCAGCTTGCTCCGCAGGGGCGTCAGCCACAATCTCCACCGGCTCCTCCGTCGGCACAGGTTCCGCCGTCGGCTCGGCGGTAGGCTCAACCGTCGGTTCCGGAGTCGGCATTTCCGTCGGCTCAAGGGTGGCGGTGGGCTCCGCCGTAGGAGCTGGGGTTGCCTCAACCGGGGTCTCGGTCGGCGCAGAGGTTGCCTCCTGCGTAGGCGTCTCTACAGGTGCAGTTTCCGCAGGGATATCCTCTGCGGGCTGTTCCTGCACAGTGGCCGTGGGCTCGGTTAGGGGCAGGGTGTCATCGGCGTAAGCCACCGGCGCCATCATGCTTGCAACCATTGCCGCAGCCAAAATCATGGACAGCAATCGTTTCATTCCAAATTTCCTCCTTATATTTACAGGCTCTTACGCCTGCTGCGCACAAAATAGCATAAGGGAGGGCAAAGCATCTTTTTGCAGATACATTTGCCCTCCCTTACATTAATGTTTCAGATATAAAGGATCAAATTACCGTGGATTAGTCGTTGCGCTTTTTCTTGAACAGCACCGCGATCAAACCGCCCAAGGATGCCACCGCCAGTGTGATAAGCGTCGTCAGCGGGAATGCATCGGATGTCTGTGGGATGGTAGTAGCCGCCGCAGCGGGCTTCGTGGTCTTGTTGGCCGTGCTCGTCGTAGTGGTTTTATTATTGGTGCTCGTTGTGTTGCTGCTGTTGCTATTGTTGTTATTGCTGCTGCCGCTACTATTGTTGTCGGCCGGCTTATTCAGTTCTGCCAGGGTTGCAACGGCCTTTGTATAGATTGCATAGTTGCTGCCCAGCGCAGTCTGCAAGGCGGAATCGGTCATCTTGTAAGGTGCCGCTTTCAGTTCATTCACGATTGCCGTGATGGCAACAACATCCTGCTCCTGTGCCTTGGTAATGGTCGCAGGCAGTGCCTTGATCTTAGCGTTGGCCTGCTTGATCTTTTCCTCGGCAGCCGCAGCCTGAATCTTGTCCGTCTCGTAGTTGGTGAACTCAGCCTTGGTCTGTTCCTCGGTCATGCCGTATTTTTTAGCCGCAGCGTCCATATCCTTACGCAGGGCGTCATATTTGGCAATGTCATACGGATATGTCCAGCTGTCCAGCTCTGTCTGCATCTTGCTGTTCAGGCCCGTCAATTCGCTGTTCATAGCCTTAACAGCAGCCGCATATCTGGTGTATCGCTTCCAGCCGTTTACTCCCATCGTGGTTTCGTCCACCGCTACGCCGCGATCCTGCAAAGCCTCGATGTCTGCAGACAGCTTTTCTTCCGCAGCCTTATCATCGTACCGGACATCCTTATCGTCCTTCAAGCTCTCCAATGTAGCTTTCATGTCCGTCTGGGCCTTTTCCAAATCAGTAATGCCCTTCTGTGCATCGGCCAGCTTCTGCTTTTCAGCTGCAGTGAAGCTGTCTCCCTTAGTTTCCAGAGCCGCGATTTCCTTGTTCAGAGCCTCGATGTCGGCCTTCTCGGTCAGTTTGACAGTATCTGCGCCGGACAGAGCCGCGACCGCTTTGTGAGCATTTTTGCTGCGCTGTTCCAAATCTGCCAGAGCCTTTTCGGCAGCAGTCAAATTCTTCAATTCAGCGTCTGTGAAGGTAGCCTTGTCTTCGTCCTGCATTTTCTTCACGCGGCTGCGGAGTTTTTCGATGTCAGCCTTATCGGCCAGCTTGACATCCTCTGGACGCACCATCCGGTCAAGGTCTTTCACCAGATCGGCGCGCTTCCCATTCAAGGCTTCCAGAGTGTTATTCGCCGTTTCCAGTTTCTTCAGCGTCGCATCATCCAGTGCCTGATGATGGTCGTCACCGTAGGCCTTCTGCACATCCTCAGCAGCTTTTTTGGCTGCATAGATCTGGTCGATCATGTTCTGTTCTAGCGTGACCTTCTCCGGCAGGGCCTCGATCTGTGCCTTCACATCCGCGATGGCCTTTTCGGTCGCAGCCTTGGCATCAACGGCCTTCTGGTAGTCAGCGTAGTTCGTGATCTTCGCCTGCGGGACTTCCTCGTCCTTGAGCAGAGCGTTCACGCGGGTAGTGACAGCATCGATCTCCTCGATTTCTGCCAGCGTTGCATCCTTCGTGGGCAGCGTGCCGATGGCGGTGATGACATTGGTGATTTCGGTCTCGGTAGCATCCAGCTTCTTCTCGCCGGCAACCAGCTTCGCCAGATCACTCTCGGCCAGCACATTGCCGTAGTCGTTCACCAGCTTGTCCGCTTTCTGACGCAGCTCGCGGGTGGCATCAGCGCTCTTGCCGTAGTTGATATAGGTAAACTCTTTCAGTTCCTTCTTGACGGCGTCGATTTCCTCAGTCGCCTGGCCCAGAGCCGCCTTGGCCTTGGTGTACTTATTGTAGTTGGTAACATACTTCGCGTTGTCAACGCCCAAGTCGGTCAATTCGTCCAGTGCAGAGTCAATATTAGAAATCAGCTTGATGTTCGCATCGGTCACTTCCACCTTGTCGGGCAGGGTGTCGATGAGGGCAATTGCGGCATCAATCTTCTTCTCGGTGCTCTCAACTGCCGTCTCGGCGTCGGTCAGATTCTTGATGGCATTGCCAGTCAGTACATCACCGTACTGCTTGTTCAGGTCGTCGACTTTCTTGCGCAGTGCAGCAACAGCATCCTTATCGCCGTAGCCGGTGTACTTAAAAGTGGCCACTTCGTCAGCGGCAGCCTTTACAGCATCACTGGCGTTGTTGACAGTCTTCTCAAAGTCAGCGAACTTTTTGTAGTTGCTGATCTCGTTCTCAATGTCAACGCCCTTATCGGCCAGCGCGTCCATAGCGGTACGCAGGTCTTTCAGTGCGCTTTCTGCCTCGCTCAAGGGGTTGAGCGGAGTGGCGGTCTTATCATTGATGAGCGCAACAGCTGCGTCGATTTCGTTGTTGGTCTGCTCCACAGCGTTCTTGGCGTCAGTCAGGTTCTTCAGTTCAGCGTCGGTGAGAATGTCATCACCGTATGCAGCCTTCAGGGCATTCAGTCGGTCGTTCAGGTTCCCGACCTCGGCCTTGTCGCTGTAGTCGGTGTAGGTAAATCCTGCAATGTCTGCTTTCAGCGTGTTCACCTCACCCTTGGCGGCATCCACCTTCTCGGCCAGCGTCACAAGGTCACTGTAGTTTGAAATATCGGTGTCAGGAACAACGCCTTCTTTCACCAGTGCCTCAACCGACTTTTTAGCAGCCTGCACCGCAGAGTCCACTGTGGCAAGAGGATTCAGGCTGGTGGGCAGCTTGCCGATCTCCGCAACAACCGCATCGACCTTATCGCCGGTAGCCTTAACAGCCGCCTCGGCGTCAGTCAGGTTCTTCAGGTCAGCATCGGAGAGAATATCATCGCCGTACTTTGTCTGCAGGGCCGTGACCTTGCCGCGCAGCGCACTCACCGCCGACTTATCGCCATAACCGGTGTATTTGAAGTCCTTGATGTCATTTTTGATGCCACCAATTTCTTCCAGCGCAGCGTTCAGCTTTTCTTCCGCAGCTTTGTAAATACTGTAGTTAGCAACATCCTTCTCCACATCAACACCCTTGTTCGTCAGGGCTTTCAGCTGATCCCGAACCTTGCTGACTGCCTCAATCGTAATCGCCGTCGGCTGAATATCGGACGGCAGCGCAGCAATATCTGCTTGAGCAGTCTGAATCTCGGCATCAATCGCATCAACGGCTGTACGGGCAGCGGCAATCTTGTTCAGTTCAGCTTCCGTCAGCTTACTATATGCAGCGGAGTCCGTTGCCTTCAGGTCCGCAACTGCCTTTTCTGCGGCTTCGAGATTCGCCTTGCAGGTATAGTCAGGTGCTGCGTCCGGCAGCTTTGCAACAGCCGCGCGGGCTGCGTCCAGCGCAGTGGTATCAATGGTAATGTCCAGTTTAGAAGTATTGCCCAACTTATCAGTGGCAGTCAGCGTGCCGCTTTCCGTCAAGCTATACGAGCCATCAGCACTCAAAGCCAATTCCTTGCCACCGAAGGTAACAGAGGCCAGACCGATCCCATCATCCGCCACCGTAACGCCGACAGGGGCGTAGAAGAACTTACCGTTGTTAGCGGTATCACTCAGCGTAATCGTGGGAGCCTTGGTGTCAACCTTGAGGCTTGTGTTGTTCTCAATCTCAGCGGTTGCCTTCACAAACAGCTTGTTGCTCTGGCTGACGAAGTCACCAAAGGCGCTGTCTGCGTTGTCCTTGCCCTTGCTCGTCAGGTTGAATCCCAACGACTTGGACAGTCCTTTGGGAATGTCGGTCTTTGCCTGAAAATTATACTCAGCAACGACAGTGCCATCATCGGACAGCTTAACATAATTGACAACCCACTTGCTAAGGTCGTCCTCATCCTGCTCCGGGTCCGGGCACTCAATCAGCATGGTGACAAAGTTCTCATTGGGGGAAGCAAAGCCGCTGACATCATAACCGGCATCCAAAAACGCCTTGCCCAGCGTTCTCGTCTTTGGCAGCGGTTTGAACACATCAGAGTCATACCGCAGTTCCAAGTTCATTGCAATCAGGCCCGCCTTGTTCTCTGCGGTAGCCCACGCGGCATCGGAGATGGAGATTGTCACCTTGACAGTATCCCCAGCCTTGACATACCCGCCGTCAACGCCGCTGACGGCAACTTTCATCTTATAATTGTACGCCTCGCTCTGTCCGTCATCCGCAAATGCCTGCGCTGCAGAATCCAATGCAATGCTCTGCGCCGTCTCCGGTGTAGCCTGCGTATTATCCGCAAAAGCCTGATAGGGAACCATGTTTGCCAAAATGGCCGCAGAGCACACAGTTGCCAACAAACGTCTTTTCATGCCGCTCTCTCTCTTTCTGTATCTTGATTTATTTTTGTTTATCCGTTTTTTACTATAGTTACAGTTTTCGATTGAAAATGCCAATAAAATTATTATAGACTGCTTCAATAGAGGCTGCAACTGCGGCATATCATGTGGCACAATAAAAATTATTTATGCCACACGCTTGACATTTGTATCTGAACATTATAACTTTAGTTGTATACCGTAAAATTTGTATGTAGGAGTATGCCATGAGCCGACTGAGTGACCAAATTCAAAAGCTTATTGATCCGTTTCCCGGTTCATTTTCTGAACTTGCGCGCAGCGCGGGAATTGATCGCTCCACCTTATACAAAATTGCCAACGGGAAACGGTTACCTACTCACCGACAGCTAAAAAAACAGTTGGAAGTTTGCCATGCCACACCACAACAGCAACAGGATATCACCCAATCTTTCCATCTGATTACAACTGATTCCGCCACACAAGAGCGTAACATCCACCTGCAGACACTATTGGAGTCCTTTCTTCACAGCCCTACTCTTAATGATATCACGATTCCTGATGGTTCTCCAAAAATCAATGAATCATCGTTATTTACAAATTTTAACGATATCCAACTGACATTAACCTCTGCCTTAAGACGATACCTGTCCGCGCCCTCTGCGATGCCGCTCATGATTTCGCCTCGCTTACCTTCTATCCTATGTAATTGTCTGCTTCAGACTGCTGCCTCATGTCCGGTTTCACATGAGATTTGGCAGTTCACTATGATAGTGCCCTACAGTGGCAACGACGATTCCTATAGTAGTTTGTCTGCACTGGCCGAAACCCTTCCTCTTCTATATGCGAATACAATGCAATATCGCGGCCGCTTGTTTTACGAAGACAGCCCCCTTTCACAACGCCCTGATATACTGTTTCCGCACTATCTGTTATTACCAGATCAGGCTTTTTTGTTCGACCAAAGCACTTCTGTCATGTATTGTATCCGTGACTGTTCAACTGTAGAATACTTACGCCTGCGATTCACACAGGAATATCTACGCGCCAAGCCGTATCTGATGCAGTACACCAGTAGTTCTGTACCTACGGGTGTTCTGGCCCAAGTGGGCGGGATACCAAATCCTGAAATCGCACTTTGCTATTTCAGTGAATCTTCCTTATTAGCATTCACACACAACACAGCGATTTCCCCTGTGCTTCGGCAAAAAAGATTACATTCACTGCGCCAGCAATGTTTGAACGGCTCTCTAGTTCGCTTAGTTGACCAAGATGTGTTTTCCCTTAGCGCTGACCATTCCATCCATATTACAGCCGAGCGTCACCTTTTGGTTCAACACAAGTTACCTTCCGGCATTCGCCGCTATGAATTGCTCGATAAAGATATAACTGATGCTATTTTACAGTATTTGCATGTATTGGAAGGCTCCCCCTTGCTGCATACACGCCAATATACCATCGACTTTATTGATTGCTGCCTCCGCATTATATCCAAATAGTATAACTCAGGCCATTTGCACCGACTTCTTTCTGCCGGATATCGTAGGTCATGCCCACCGTGGAATCAAAATAAGTTGGCTTCTGGTCAAATTTACCGATTCTCCGGTGTTTCTCAATTTAATCAGCAAGGTGAATCAAAACTGATTCACTTTTTCGAGTCAAGATTTTTGGATGAAACTAAACTGATTCACTCTGGAGCATATACGAATTTGTATGCGTATCCGCTTTGATTTTTTTCCCCCCCCCGCTTTGAGCGGGAACATGTTTTGCTAGCATAGCATGTGGTCATCCACATGCACATTCTGGGGCGTACCCCAGACTCCCTGAGGTCGCTCTGCGTCAATAAAAAAGGCAAGCCGCAGAATAAAACGGCTTGCCTTTTATAAAGAAATTAGAGCCACACACCTTGCAGGAATTTTACAACTACAAATTCCGCGA
>ERZ827126.1864-NODE-1864-length-16994-cov-3.406931_pt1 | contig 16994 bp, 16 predicted proteins | sample MGYA00519780_ERZ827126 | MGnify/ENA primary metagenome ERZ827126 (study PRJEB31778, sample SAMEA3449262) | human gut metagenome | biome: human gut; feature: human-associated habitat; material: faeces | place: United Kingdom | collected 2010/2012 ...
CCTGTCAGGCGTGACCGCTCCCGAAACGGTGAGATTCTGGATGAGTTGCTCGGAAAATGGGAAGATATGGGCTATCAGTTTCATTCACTAAAAGAACTCTCTGACACCTGATTCAAATAAAACTCTTCCATTTAAAACTATTCTACCTCTATCAGGTTTTACTATTCCCGCTATACATTTTAGAGTCATACTTTTCCCACAACCTGATTCTCCTAAAAATCCTAAAACACCTTTTTCTTGCTTTATATTTGCTTTTAGATAGAATGATCCAAAATCTTTTTCTATATCTACTATTAATGACATAATCTATCCTCTCTTACCCACTATTTCTTGTTGTTTATCTGACCATTTATTTAATATTAATATCATTGCTACTGAAATGGCAACTATTATAGCAACCCATCCCATTGCACCTTTATAGTCCATAGCTTGCACTTTAAAGTATATAGCAAGGGGCATAGTTTGTGTTTTACCTGGTATATTTCCAGCTATCATCATTGTTGCACCAAATTCTCCAAGTGCCCTTGCAAATGATAAAACTACTCCACCGATTATTCCTGGCCAGGCAAGAGGTATAGCTATTTTATAGAAAATTTTCCAATTACTAAGTCCTAGAGTTTTAGCCGCAGCAATTAAATTTGTATCAATTTGCTCGAAAGCTGATCTAGCACTTCTATACATCATAGGAAAAGCCACTACTATGGCTGCTATTACTGTGGCACTCCATGTAAAAATTATATTTTTACCCATAAGTGCAAATAATTTTCCTACTGTTCCATTTTTACCACATATAAGAAGTAAAAAGAAACCAAGTACAGTTGGAGGAAGTACAAGAGGCAGTGTAAATATACTATCTATCAAACCCCTCCACTTACCTTTATAGTTAGCTACTATATAAGCTGTCCCTATTCCTAAAAAAAATGTTATAAATGTTGCTAAAAGCGATGTCTTTATTGATATCCAAAGAGGCGTTATTCCTGCATTCATTATCCTTCCTCCAATCTTAAATATTAGTTAGCTTTTTTAAATCCGTATTTTTCAAGTATAGTTTGTCCATCATCACTTAATAAGAAATCTTCAAAAGCTTTTGCTTTATCTTGTTTTTCACTAGCTTTTAAAACTGCTATTGGATAGCTTATAGTTGAATGTGTATCTTCATCTGTAGTTAAAGCAACTTTTATTCCCTTTGCACCTACAGTATCACTTAAGTAAACAAAACCAGCATCTGCACTTCCTTTTTGTACCCAAGATAAAACTTCTTTAACATCTTTAGCTAAAACTAATTTATTTTCAACTTTATCGTATAATTTTGTATTATCTAAAACTTCTTTAGCATATTTTCCTGCTGGAACTGATTCAGGATCTCCTATAGCTAATTTTTCAACTTTATCAGTTGCTAATGTGTCTAAATCTTTTATTTCTTTATCTTCCCCTGTTACCAAAACTAAATCATTAGTTAATAATGTTTTGTTTGTTCCATCTAATAATAAATCTTTATCTGCTAAAGCAGTCATTTGTTTTTGACCTGCTGATATAAATACATCACATGCTGCACCTTGTTCTATTTGTTGTTGTAATGATCCTGAAGATCCTAAGTTAAGTTCTAATTTTACATTTGGTTCAACTTCTTTAAATTTTTCTTCTAATTCAACCATAGCTTCTTGTAAAGATGCTGCAGCTGATACATTTAATGTGACTATTTCATCTTTTTTAGCACTATCATCTTTCTTATCTTCACTACCGTTAGAGCATCCCACAGCTCCCATTGTTAATCCTAATACTAATCCCATAACGCCTAATTTTTTTAATACTTTCATATTACTCCTCCTATAGTCCTGTTTTACCTTTTTTCATTACGTTTAATCACGTTTCGCACCTTTATTGTATATTTTAAATTTCTTTTTCGCAACATAATTTACCAATTTTTTCTTTTTTTATATATAAGTTTGTTTTTTATGATACAATATGGTCTATGGGGGTGTTATTTATGAGTTCGTCATCTTTAAATGCAATGGAAGTTGCACAAATATTAAATATTACAAAAAATACAGTATATGAAATGATTAAACGAGGTGAATTACCAGCTTATAAAGTCGGTAGAAAAATTAGAATTGATAGAGCTGATATAGATGCTTATATTAATAATCAGAAAAAAACACCTACATCTATAACTGAAAACTTAATCCTAGAAAGAACAACTGATAAAGCTTCTACACATGAAGAAATAATTATAAGTGGTCAAGATATAGTTTTAGATATTTTAGGAAAAATGATAGAAGATAAGGTTAAAAATACTCGTATTTATCGTTTAAATATTGGTAGTTATAGCGGCTTATTTGAAATGTACCATAATAGAGTTTCTATATGTTCTTGTCATCTTTGGGACAAAGATACTGATACATATAATACAGATTTTGTGAAAAGATTACTTCCAGGTATTCCTTGTGTTTTAATTAATATTGCTTATAGAACGCAGGGGTTTTATGTCCAAAAAGGCAATCCTAAAAATATTCAAACTTGGGAAGATTTAAATAAAAAAAATATTACTATGGTTAACCGTGAGAAAGGCTCTGGTGCAAGAATTTTACTTGATAGTAAACTTCAAAGTTTAAATTTATCAATAAATATATCTGGATATGAAAATGAAGAGACTTCTCATCTTGCTGTTGCCAGCTATATTGCTAGAAAAAAAGCTGATGTAGGTATAGGTAATGAAAAAGTTTCTAAACAAGTAGACAATATTGATTTCATTCCTTTACAAAGGGAAAGATATGATTTAGTTATTAGAAAATCATACTTAGAAAAACCAATTTTTAAGGTTATAATGGATTTAATTTCTTCTAATGAATTTAAAAATGAAATTGAAGGTCTTGGAGGATATGATTTAAAAGATATAGGTAAAATTATAAGTGAAACTTAAACTATAAATAAAAATGCTACCATTTAACAAAGGTAGCATTTTTATAATTTATTCTATTTTATAATATTAAAATGTTTCATAGCATATTCTATGCCATCTTCATCAATATTTTTTGTTACAAAAGTAGCTTTTTTAAATAAATCTGGATTCCCATTTCCCATAACAATGCTATTTTCAACATGTTCAAGCATTGAAATATCATTATTACTATCACCAAAAGCAAAAGTATTTTCCTTTTCTATATTAAGGTAATCAACTAAAAAATCTATTCCACTTCCCTTAGAGTGACCTTTTGGAACTAATTCTCTAGTACCTTTTCCATGGTCTATATAATCGAATATATCTTTAGTTTCATCACAGAAATTGTCAATATACTCATTATCATCATATCTTATAAACATTTTATTGAACTTCATATTATCTAAATCATAAGATTTTATCGGATAATTTTGTTTTCTAAGATTTGAAAGTAAAAAATCATCTTGTGAATTTTCATCAATATATATAGCATCTACACCTTCTAAAACAGCCTTTAATTCATACTTTTTCAAAGATTCTAATATGGCATTATATTTATCTTCATTAACTATATTATTGTAAAGAACTTTATTGTCAACTTCAATATATGTTCCACAACCACATATATAGCCATCAAATTCTAATTCTTTTATATCATCACCTATTAATGATTTTGTTCTTCCTGTATTTATAAATATTAAATGGCCATTTTCCTTAGCTTTTTTTAAAGCATTTTTTGTGCTTTCTGGTATTGTAAAAGTTTTGTGCGAAAGCAATGTTTCATCAATATCAAAAAATAAAATTTTTCTTTTATCCATTTTATAGCCTCCCCTATGTCTTTTTATATATAAAATGTAGCTTTAAATTTTATATTTTTCAATTAAATTTTTCCATTATATTCATTCTTTTTTAATTTCTACACAAAAAAGCCAGCTAAAACTGGCTTTTAATTATCATCTTTAATACTATAAGTGACATCATCTATTATATTTGAATCTTTATATACTTTTTTATTAGATTTTGAGCTAAAATCTTGTGGTCCACTATATTTAGATAATTCTTCATTTACGATGCCTATCATCCATATTATAACAAATATATCATCTAAAAATCCTATAGGACCAAATAATACCTCTGGAATTACATCTATGGCAAATACAAAATATATTAATGTTACTATAAAAGATAAAAGTACTTTTGATTTTCCTAATATAGACACATTTTTATCACTAAAATAATCTGCAACTTTTGGTAAATTCTTAATAAATTTAATGCCAAATCCAGCATCTTTAAATCTTACTAATACTCTCTTTAAACTATCTAAAAATCTGTTTCCAGTATTCATAGTCTTATTCATTTTATTCTCCTTAAGAATTATATCTTTATAACTAATTATTTATAAAATATATTAAAACAAAAAAAGACTATATTCAAGAAATTTTTCATATATATATTAGTAATTTACTCTACAATTACACCTATCAACTTAACCAACTCCAATCCCTGACTTGCATTAACTTTAACTTTATACAGTTCTGGTATACCAATTTCTATACCATCAATTTCACAATTAGATAAGTCTACTCCTTCTAAGTAGGTCCTACTAAATACTGATTTTTTAAAATCACAATCATTAAAATTCATATATTTATTTTTTACTTCCATAAAAATACTAGAAACAAAAGAAGAACCTTCAAAAGCTACTTTATTAAACTTACTAAACGAAAATGTAGTATAATCACCTAAAATATTCTTAAATAAACAATCTTTCAAATGAGCATCTTCTATTTTTGAACCCAACATTTTACAATTAATAAATTCTGTCCTATAAATACTTCCTTCCGAAAAATCTATATTTGATAAGTCACATTTTTCAAATGACACATCTAATAAATCTATATATCTAAAAGTACAATTATCAAAAGTAACATTTCTAAATATACAACTATCAAAAGATACTCTAGATTCATCTAAATTAGAAATATCCATATTTTCAATTAACTTATCATAAATTTTTTCATCATCTTCTATTAATTGTAGTAATTCATCTAATGTGCTTATGATATCCAGATTAGCATTTATCTTAGGTTTTTGAATTTTTTTCAAATTACTCATCTCCATCCTTAAAATTCTTCTGATTATTACAGAGAATTTATTATTTTTATTTAATTATATTATCATTTATTAATTTCTTTCCTTAAAATTTTTCTATTTTTATATTATTTAAAAATATACATAATTTATCATCATTTTTAAATAATTTATATCACTGTAATCATAAAATTTTGTTATAGTCCTTTAATATATTTTTGTAAAATTTTAAATTAAAGTTCATATTAGATATATCTTTTAATAAAAAGATAACATCTTCTTTGCTGTATGTCGAAAATTCCTTCATATTATTCTCCCTTTATATATTATTTAAATAAAAAAGTTTTTCAAATCCAAATATAGTATTATAATATTGTTAAATAAATCCTAATTTAAAGGGAGTATGTATATGAAAGAGTTAAAAGCAGAAACAATCAACGATATAGAAAAAAATATTTTAAAGATATCAACAAAGTTATTTCTAGACCAGGGTTATGATAACACAACTATTCGACAAATTGCAGAAGCCTCAGGTATAGGTCGAGGTCATTTATATTATTACTTCAGAAAAAAAGAGGATATACTTATTCATATCTTTAAGCAAATACTCAATAAGATATACAATGACGTCATAGAAAGTAGTGATGATAAAACAGAAGTATTATTAAGTTATGCCATGATTCAATGTATTTTTACTTATACGCTTGTTTTTAATGAAAAATTATTTAGAATATATCTTCAAGGGTCTAAGATTGAAATTGTAAGAAGAGCAGCTCAAAATATTTTAGTTGAGCTATGCAAAAAAAAATCTAAATCTATGAAATACGACATAAAAGAAAAAGACATATACTTTAGCATAATCATTGGATATGCCGGTGAGTGTGAATTGTTAAAAAGATTTTACAATGGAGAGGAAAACTTCGATATAGACTCAATTATAAAAAGTATCATTTCCACTAGATTACTCTTGCTAAATATTATTAATCATCAGGAAGTTGAAAGTATTGTAAACCAGGCAATGATTGAAGCTAAAAAATTTGATTATAATAATATAATTGAAAAAATTCATTGTTTTGATTTTTAGATTAATAATAAAAACTATTCATTTTTTATCACTTTAATCTTATTTTAAATTTTTCCAAAAACAGTTGACACAAATTTGGGCGCGCCCTATAATCTTGTTATAAAAAATTGGGCACGCCTAAAAACGTTCCTATTTTGGAGGGGTAAATATGGGAAAAATAGCAGAAAAAATAGTAAAACATAACAAGTTCATTTTACTATTAGCAGTAATTCTTTTAGTTCCATCTGTATTTGGTTATCTAAGTACAGGTATAAACTATGATATATTGAGTTACTTGCCAGAAGATCTATCTTCAATGAAAGCAGAAAAGATATTAACAGACGATTTTGATTGTGGAGCTTTATCTATGCTTATACTCGAAAACATGGATAATAAAGACATTACTTCAATCAAAGAAAAAGTTAAAGATTTGGATGGAGTTAAAGAAGTTTTGTGGATTGATGATTTAATTGATTTATCAATTCCAAAAGAGATTTTGCCAAAAGATCTTAATAATTTTTTCTATAGTGGTGATAATTCCACTATGCTTTTAATCAAATTTGCAGAAGGTACTGGTGCTGAAAAAAGTTTAAATGCTGTTGAATCTATCAGAAAAATAGCATCAAAACAAGCCTTTCTTAGTGGTATGAGTGGTATGCTTGAAGACACAAAAAATCTATTAGATACTGAAATGCCAATATATATATTAATCGCAGCCATCTCAATATTAATTATTCTAGAATGTACAGTTGAATCTACTGTTATACCTTTCATTTTCTTATTAAGCTTAGGCATTGCAATCATATATAACTTTGGTTCAAATATATTCTTAGGCCAAATATCTTATTTAACAAAAGCTTTAGCAGCTGTATTGCAGCTTGCAGTTACAATAGACTATTCTATATTCTTATTACACAGATATGAAGAAGAAAAAGAATTATCACCAGATGATAATAATACAGCCATGGCAAAAGCTATTAAAAATACTGTCACATCTGTATTTGGTAGTTCAACAACTACGTTTGCAGGATTTTTAGCTTTATGTGTTATGGAGTTAGGATTAGGTCGTGATATGGGGATAGTAATGGCAAAAGGTGTTGTCATTGGTGTATTATGTACCGTTACTATATTACCTTCTTTAATGCTAATATTCGATAAACAAATTTCAAAATATAAACATAAAACAATTTTACCTAAGTTTAACAAAGTATCTTCTTTAATTGTCAAACATTACAAAAAATTTGTTGTTGCATTTGTAGTTATTCTTATACCTGGTTACTTTGGATATACTCATGCAAAACAATACTATAACTTAACAGATACTTTGCCAGATTCTTTTGATTCTATAATTTCAACAAACAAAATGAGAGATGACTACAATATGGAAAGTACAAATTTCATATTAATAAAAGATAGCTTAAAATCAGAAAATGTAAATAAAATGATTAAAGAAATCGAAAATTTAGATGGTATAACATCTGTTGTAGGCCTTGAAAAATATCTTGGTCCACGAATTGATCAGGACTTCCTACCATCAAATTTAACTAGTGCAGTAAAATCTGGAGGCTATGAACAAATAATAGTTAATTCAGAATATAAATCTGCCAGTGATGAATGTAATAGACAATTAGAAAAAATAAATGCAATTGTCCAAAAATACGATAAAGATGGCTTAGTAAGTGGTGAAGCACCTTTAACTTATGATTTAATAAAAATCGCAAATAGTGACTTTGCCAAGGTAAATGTAGTTTCCATAATTGCCATATTTATTATAATTATGATTGTATTTAAATCAATATCTCTACCAGTTATATTAGTAGCAGTTATAGAATGTGCAATATTTGTAAATTTAGGTATCCCTTACTATACAGGAACTGTTGAACCATTTATAGCTTCCATAACTTTAGGTACTATACAACTTGGTGCAACTGTTGACTATGCAATATTGCTTACTTCTAGATTCAAAGAAGAACGAAATAAAGGATTTAATAAAACAAAAGCTATGACTATTGCTATAAAAAATAGTGCACCTTCAATATTGACAAGTGCCTTTAGTTTCTTTGCATCAACTGTTGGTGTTGGACTTTACTCTCAACTTGAAATTATAAGTGCTCTTTGTACATTAATGGCACGTGGTGCTTTGATAAGTATGATTATGATTATATTTATATTACCAGCAATTTTATTATTATTTGAAAAAGTAATAATTAAAACTTCAAAAGGTTTTATTGAACCTAAAAAAGATAATGAACAAGGAAATCCTGTATTTGCAGGAAATAATTAATTTATTTCATAATAGGGGGCTAAAAAATGAATAATAAAGAAATAAAAAATAAATCTGTTGCTCTTGCAACTATAGTATTAATGCTTGGTAACTCTTCTTGTGTATTTGCTGATAATAATATAAGTAAAGATGAAACTGTATATTCAATTTTAGATGAAAACGGTAATGTAAATAGAAATATTGTTTCTGCTTGGATAAATAGCTCATCTTCTCTTGGTACTATACATGACGTTAGTACATTAAGTAATATAAAAAATGTAAAAGGTGATGAAAAACCAGAAATTGATGGGGATAAATTAACTTGGGATATATCTGAAGATGATTTATATTATCAAGGTGAAACTAATAAAAGCTTGCCAATTTCTGTGAATATAAAATATGAATTAAACGGTCAAGAAGTAAGTCCAAAAGATATCCAGGGTAAAACAGGTAAATTTAAAATCACTTTATCTTTAAAAAATAATGAAAGTCGTGAAGTAAAAATAGGTAACAAAAATAGAACTATTTATGTTCCTTTTATAACTGCTTCTGAAATTATTTTAAATAGAGATAATTTTAAAGATATAAAAACAAGTACAGGAGCTTTATTAGATGAAGGAAATAACTCTGCCATTACTTTTGTATCCATACCAGGATTTAAAGAATCTCTTGATTTAGATAGCCAATATTCTAACTATCTAAATTTAAAAGATGAAGTTGTTATTGAAGGTAATACTACAGGATTTAAAACTCCTACTATCATGGTGGCTGCTACAAGTGATGTTTCTAAATATTTAGAAGATATTGATGAAGACACTAGTTTTAATGATTTAAAAAGTTCTTTAGACAAATTACAAGAAAGCGGTAAAACTTTAGTAGATGGTGCTAAACAAGTTAGCGATGGTGCTTCTACATTAAATACTAATTATAAAAAATTTAATGATGGTGTTAAAACTTTGGATTCAGGTATTGATACTTTAAATAAAGGTGCTTCTCAATTACTTACTAAGTTACCTCAATTAGATAATGGGGCTGCATCTTTAAGTAGTGGACTTGGTACTTTAAGTTCTTCTTCTAAGCAACTTAGTGACGGCGCTAAACAAGTTAATGATGGCGCTTCTTCTTTATACAATGGTCTTGGTACTTTAAGTTCTTCTTCTAAACAACTTAGCGACGGGGCTAAACAAGTTAGTGATGGAGCTAGTAAATTAAATGATAATTACTCTACTTTAGATAGTGGAATAAATTCAGCTTATGAAGGTTCTAAAAAATTAGAATCTGGAGCAAAAGAATTAGAAAATGGCACAAAAGAATTAGAATCTAAACTATCAAGTGGTAATGAAGGCTTAAATAATTTAATAGACTCTACAAAAAATATAAAATCTCTTGCATCTAATCTTCGTAGTATTGCAGATAGCTTAGAAAATACAAATAGTAGTACAAATTCCAATGTAGATGTTTCTGCTCTTGCAAAAAAAGCTAGAGAAGATGGAGATGAAGACTTAGCTAAACAAATTGAAAATTTAAATACAAAATCAAATTCATCCAATGATTATTCAGGTGTTGCAAATAAATTAAGAACTATTGCTGGTACTCTTGATAAAATAGCAGATGGACAATCAAGTGGATTGAATAATTTAGCTACTGGAATAAATGCAGCTATGGGAGGTTTACAAAAGCTTTCTAAAGGTGCATCTGACTTAAAAAATGGCTTAAGTAATTTAACAAATGGATTGTCTAAAGTAAAAGATGGATCTAATTCAGTTGCAAGTGGATTAAATACTTTGGCTAATGGCTCTTCTTCTTTAGCTGATGGTTCTGCTCAACTTTCTAAGGGGGCTGCTTCTGCTTTTGACGGCTCTAAATCTTTAAAAAGCGGTACTTCTTCTTTAGCTAATGGTTCTACTCAACTTTCTAAAGGGGCTGCTTCTGCTTTTGATGGCTCTAAATCTTTAAAAAGCGGTACTTCTTCTTTAGCTAATGGTTCTGCTCAACTTTCTAAAGGTGCTGCTTCTGCCTTTGATGGTAGCAAAACTTTAAAAAGTGGTACTTCTGCTTTAGTATCTGGTGGAAATCAACTAGCTTCAGGTGTATCATCATTAAAATCTGGTTCTAGTGAACTTAGCAGTAACTCTGATAAAATATTAAATGGTATAAGTACTTTAGCTAATGGATCTAATAAGTTATATGAAGGAACTCAAAAACTTCAAAGTGAAGGCTTAGATAAATTAACAAACGAAGGAAATACATTAATAAGCTCTCTTGATAATGCTATGGAAGTAAAAGATAAATTAATAGATGCTGCTGATAGTTATAATAACTTTACTGGATTAGATAAGAGCATGGATGGTAGCGTTAAATTTGTTATGAAAGTTAGCTCAGATGATTCTGACAATAATTCTACTAAAGAGAAAACTACAAATACTCAAAATGATAAATCTGATAACGATAAAAAGTCAAGCTCAAAATTTATAACATGGTTAAAGGGCTTGTTTAATAAATAATATCATATTTACCTCATTTTAAAGGGAGAAGAATACTGATTATGTTTCTTCTCCCTTTATTTCAAAGTATTTAATTAATAAAATGATTTTACTTTTTCTAAACCTTTTTCATTCATTATTTCAACTGTTTCAGCTTCAATAATCAAATTATTATTTTTATTTTTTAACTTTCCTATAACCTTTATCCAATCATCTTTTTTAGGTAATTTTTTATCATAAGAAAATTCTAAACCACATTTTCCCTCTACAATTTCATTTTCTTCATGGCTATGATTATCTTCATGTTCTTCATAATCATTACTATCTACTTCCATATCTGACCATCTATAAACATAAAAATATTCTTTATCATTTTTGTCTTTTTCAACAGTAAATAATCCTTCTATTTCTATGGTTTTTCCTATGTATTTTGATGAATCCAAATAAATATCATTTATATAATCTACATAAACATCTTCCATTACTTTAATTGTCTCATCTGAGTTTTCAACTTTTTGACTATTATCTACTTCTTTTTGAGTGCATCCGACTATTGCCACTAATGAACATATACTAATTAGCATAACTTTAAAAAATTTCTTCAATCTCTTTTCCTCCGAAATTATTCATATTGTTTTTTATATTATCACGAGAAAAAAAGTGTGTCAAATAGTGAATTTTAGTCTTCATCTGTTATTTCTACTTGTGATAAACTCTCCTTTTGAATTGTTTTTTGACTATATATCTCACTAATAAAAGTAGATCCTAAAATTAATATTCCTCCCATAATTTGAAGAAAACTCATTCTTTCGTTTAATAATATTGATGACATTATAATAGCAGAAATGGGATCCACATAAGAATAAATAGCCACTGTCTGACTTGATAGTCTTTGAATTACTGTAAAATATATTAAATAAGCAATTCCAGTATGGACTATACCTAATATAAGCAATAAACTTATAGATATTATATTAGCAGAAAATTTTATACCATCAGTTAATAAAACATACGGAATTAAAAAAATCCCTGCTATTAACAATTGAACAATAGAACTATCACTGCCTGATATATCTTTTAAAAACTTATTTAAAATTATTACACTAGCATATAAGCATGCTGCTCCTAATCCGCATAAAATTCCTATTATATTTCCACCTGATATATTTCCGTTTTCTATGCCAACTATACATAACATACCTATCATAGCTGCAATAATACATATAACCTTGATTAAATTTAATTTTTCCTTCAATAAAATTGGTGATAAAAACATAACTATAATAGGTGATAAATAGTAACAAATCGTTGCTATAGAAATTGTAGTGTAATTATATGCTTGAAATAAAAAAATCCAATTAAAACCTAAGCAAACTCCACAACATATAAGTATTATTATATTATCTTTTATTTTTTCCTTGGATAAGTTTTTATGAGAAATTAAACTAAAAATAATTAAAACAATACTCCCCACTACAGCTCTTGATAAAGCAATTTGACTAGAAGTAAAATCAATATATCTTACAAATATACCCATGCTTCCCCAAATTAACATGGCAAATATAAGTCCTAATTTATCTTTTTTCATATACTCACCCCTACTAATTTATTCATTATAAATAGATTCTATATACTGAGCTACAATTTTTGATAAAAGTATTTTTTTATTATTATAAGAATGGTCTGCATGTATAAGTATTTCTTTTACATTTTCTTTGCTATATTTATAAATTTCTTTCATTAAAGGCTCATGATGAAGCTTATTTGGTCCAACTGTATCTCCAATGGCAGCTATAATCAATATTTTTTCTTTTGATAATTCTTCTGCTTTATTTTTTAGTTTCCATTCTTCACCATAGTTCATAGTTTCTTCAATTAAAGCCTTTGCATCTGTTCCTGATAACGGATGTAATGCATTAGAAAACATCTCCATGCCATCTTTTAATTCATTTTTATCTACTTTCATAATACATCCTTTTAGGCCAAAATCATAAGGACTTATGGCTACTGATGCTTTTATTCTTTTATCCATACAGTGGGTTAAAGTTAAAAATCCTCCCATGCTATGACCTACTAAGTATATATTATCTTTATCAATGTTATAAGTTTTAACTATTTTTTTATCATTTACAAAATCTATAATATTTTTAGCATCTTCTATACAATTTTTAAAAGAAAAACTTCCTCCAACTCCCCAAGAACCTCTATAGTGAAAAATCAAAACATTTAAGCCACATCTTCTAAGGCTTTGAGCTAAATCATGATTATCTTCATATCCAGGAAATCCATGAAATAATATTACTGTGGGATTTGGTCCTTTATTTCCTGGAGTTAACATAGCTCCTATTAATTCTTCCTCTCCACTTTTTATTTTTAATTCATATAAACTTGGAAACTCTTCACATCCCAATTCTATTTCTGGATCAATAAAAATTTTACTGCTATCCATTTTCTCAACCCCTTTAATATAAAATCTATTATTTAAATTATAGCTAAGGAAAATAAAAATTTGTGAAATATTATTTTTTAATAAATTTTTTATTTTTAGGACATCTCCCCACCTTTTCACTATATAATATTATATAGAACAATCTAAATTTTTTATTAAAGAGGACGATTTTTATGAGAAGATTTAAAAAGAACAATAATTTAGCTAAGGTATTTTATAGTGTATTTGGCTCACTACCTTTATTAGTAACGCTTTATCTTTATCCATTGATTCCTGAAAATATACCTGTTCATTATTGGTTTGATGGTTCTATAGATAAATGGGGAAATAAAAATGAATTATTCCTAGTTCCTATTATTATTTTATTATTTGTCTGTGCTCAGCCAAGATTGTTTAAATTGCATTTTAACTATAAATCAGAAGACAATATAACTAAATGGAGTAATTATTATTTTTTATTAATATTAAATATGTTAGTTTATTCAACGCTTTATATAAGCATGAATTTTGAAACTTGTTTATCTAATTTTAACTTTTATAACTTTTTTGCTTGTACCATTTGCTTTATTTTTACTTTTATGGGTAATTATATTCCTACTTCTAAAAGAAGTTCTAGTGTTTCTATCAGAACAAAATATACATTAGAAAGCCCTATTATTTGGAATAAATTTCATAAATTTTGTGGTTTTTTTTGGTTTAGTGGAAGTATAGTATTTTTCCCTATGTTTTTATTTAGTAGTGGATACTATTTATTAATATTATTTATTATAATGATATTAATTTTCATAGTGTCTCCTTTTATCTACGCCCATCATCTACATGAAAAATATTTAAAAGGAGATCTAGACGAAAAAGTTCAACAAAAAAAAGTTCAACATTCTCACTAATTTATATAAATACAGACTGTAAATAATTTTATATATTATTTACAGTCTTTTTAATATAAAAAGTTCACTTCATTAATGTTTTCAATAACTTTGTTCATTACTTAAATACAAATTTTAAATTAAAAAAGTTCCCCACTATTAGATGAGGAACATTTAGTAAATTATTTATTATATTTTGTATGAGTCCATCTTATATTATCAACATATTCTTTAACTAAATCATAACTTAATTCTGGATGAATAGTTTCTTCTGTTGATATTGTTATTGTCGACATAGATATGGCAAATTTAAGCGTATCAATTAATGATAAACTTTCCATATAACCATGAGCTATACCTGCTACAAATGAATCTCCTGCCCCTGTAACATTTATTACTTTAGCATCATTTGCTTTTAATTTACCTTCTTCTACTCCGTTATTGTAGTATATTCCATCTTCATCTAATGTAATAAATACATTTTTTATACCTAAATCAACAAAGTATTTTCCAGCTTTTCTGATATCTTCATCAGTTTTAATTTTAAATCCACACATTATTTCAGCTTCATATCTATTTGGCTTAATAGTATGGAAGTATTTTATTAAATGTTTTACCCCTTCAGATTTAGCTGCTGATACTGGGTCTAGTATAAACTTAGTATCTCCATTAAAGTGTTTAAGTATATATTCTACTATATCAGGTCTATCTGAATCTAGTATCATATATTCAGAATTTCTTATTGTATCAGCTTTAGAATCAATAAATTCTGTAGTAAATTTATCTATTATTTTCATATCTACTACTGCTGATACCATTTCACCTTGATGGTTTAATATTGCCATATATGTTGGTGTATGTCCACCTTCTATAATTAATGAATCACTCATATCGTAATTCATAAGCTTTGAATGTTCTATCATTCTACTTCCAGTTTCATCATCCCCTAAGATTGATATAAACTTAGTATTAACTCCTACTCTAGACATACATTCAGCTATGTTTCTGCAAACACCTCCAAAAGAAGTCTTCACCTGACCTGGGTTTGAGTCATTGCATCTATAATTATTATCCGTAAATCCGCAAATATCAAAAACTGATACTCCGAATACTAATGCATAGGAATTTGTATTATTCATAATATAATCGTAACCTTTCTAAGAAATTATTTTTATATTTTAACATATTTCGGGCGTATATTTCTACAAATTTCAACATTTTTGCAATGTATTTTTTTTACAACCATTATAATTTTATTTTATCCCACATATAATAACTTATTATCAACGAATAATAATTACATAATTTTTCTTTTTCATAAATCACGTTATTTTATGAACTTTCACAAATTTATTATAAAAAAAAGGAATAAGACATTTCATGTCCTACTCCCTAATTTTAATTTAATTTTAAATAATCCGTAGCAAAGTCTATCAATGATCGATAATCTAGTATTTAAATAATAACAGAAATGAGGAATAACATTGAATAGCAGAACATTCGGAGGTGTATTGGAAAATTTACTATATATCTCTAAACAAAAAAAATCTTCATTAGCTTCTTATTTGGGCTATGATGTTTCCTACATTAACAAATGGATAAATTCAAAAAATTTACCAAGCGTTAAAAGAGCCGCAGAAATTTGCGACAATATTTCTAAATTCATAATAGAATCTTTAGATGATGATAGCAAAAAACATCTAATAGAATATTTCGAATTGGATAATGATGGTAACGATTTTTTATATGAATATATAAAAGACACTTTGCAAGAAATTTATTTTGAAGATTCAAATAATAAAGGTAATCAAAATATACCAATGACTTCTGTTTCTCAGGAATACTATAATACAAATTGTGAAATGAGACCTACTCTTTTATCAAAAACAATACGTGAAGAAATAGAATACAATGTTAATGCTGGTAATGATTTAGATATAATTATTTCTGTAAATATATTTTCTATAGATCATAAAGACAAAATCGCATTAGCTAATATGAAAAAATACTTTAATGAACTTAGCAAAAAAACAAATGTTAAAATTAACTTTTTACTAGGATTTGATGGAGAAAATAAAGATGAGATTTTAAATTCACTTTTAACAATTAATATTTTATCTTCTTATCCTAAACTTAATTTTAATCTATATAGTTGTGATGTAAGCTCTAATATCGCCTTTTTCATAATAAAGAACAGATTTATGTGTACAACTGTATTTACTGATAATGGTGAATGCTTATTTAGCAACACATCTAAAGATAAAAATTTAATTAATGAGTTTTATTATAATTTAGAATACAAACTTAGAAATAAAGGCAAAAGTCTTTCAATAAAAAAATCACCTATAGAAATGATTGAAGACCAAACATATGTACAGTATATAATGAATAATGAACTTAGATGTCTTCTAGGCTCTATTAATGAGTTTTTTATGCCTGAAGACTTATTTATGGAAATTGCTCAAAGAGTATTTGGCAATAATCCAAAACTTCTACACGAGCTAAAAAAAATAAATATATTTTTAAATAATGCCACATATAAATCTAAGTTAAAAGTACTAATATATGAATCTGAACTTAGAAAGTATATATCTTCTGGAGATCTTCATTTTTTCAATACTCCAGTAACTTTAACTTTTAAAGAAAGAGAAAGACATATGGCAAATTTACAAAAAATGTTATCAGAAGATAATCATGTGGAGATAAGATTAATCGATGGTCAGTTCATAGAAGATATACCTACTGATAATCCATCTTTTTATCTTTCTAAAAATCTAAAATTTATTAAAGTTCATCCAGTTTCAGGGAAAAATGATTATTCCATATTAAGAGAACGTAGAA
>ERZ827126.1884-NODE-1884-length-16839-cov-3.043375_pt1 | contig 16839 bp, 17 predicted proteins | sample MGYA00519780_ERZ827126 | MGnify/ENA primary metagenome ERZ827126 (study PRJEB31778, sample SAMEA3449262) | human gut metagenome | biome: human gut; feature: human-associated habitat; material: faeces | place: United Kingdom | collected 2010/2012 ...
CAGAAAGGCAGATGCACAGTGTGTAGAGGTTAAATAAGCTTACAGATACAAAAAACCTGATGAGAGATTCTAGAATTTAAGGAGGTAAAGAGAGTAATGGCAATCACAATTGCACTTGCAGGAAACCCGAACTGTGGTAAGACAACACTGTTTAATGCTCTTACAGGAGCAAACCAGTATGTTGGTAACTGGCCGGGCGTAACGGTAGAGAAAAAAGAAGGTAAGATCAAGAATAAGAAGTATAAAAAGGAAGATGTTACAGTAACTGACCTTCCGGGAATCTATTCCCTTTCTCCATATACACTTGAGGAGGTTGTCAGCCGTGATTATGTTCTGAATGAGAATCCGGATGTAATCGTTGACCTTGTTGATGCAACAAACATTGAACGTAACCTGTATCTTACAACACAGCTTGTTGAGACAGGAGTACCGGTTGTAATCGCATTGAATATGTGCGATCTTCTTGCTAAGAGAGGTATTAAGATTGATGTAAAACGTCTTTCCATGCTGATCGGCTGCCCAATCGTTGAGATTTCAGCATTAAAGCAGAAAGGTCTGAATGAACTGATCGACGAAGCAATCAAAGTTGCGAAGCAGAAAGAAGTAAAACTTCCGGGAGAAATTTTCGCAAAAGACATTGAAGCTTCAGTAGAGAGTGTAAAAGAAATCCTTCCTGACACAATTACAGAAGATAAGAAAAGATGGTACGCTGTAAAGTTCCTTGAAAATGACAGCAAAGTTGTAGATCAGATAAAGCTCTCAGGTGCAGCAAAAGCAGTTGTTGAAGACGAAAGAACAAAATTGGAGAAGAAACATGATGACGATATGGAAAGTATTGTTACTGATGGTCGTTATACTTATATTCAAAAAATAATTTCAACAACTGTTGAAAAACCAAAAGAAAAATTAACAATTTCTGACAAAATTGATAAAATTGTAACAAACAGATTCTTAGGAATTCCTATTTTCTTATTAATCATGTATATTGTTTACTATATTTCAGTTACAACTGTTGGGACATTCGTTACTGACTGGACAAATGATGTCTTTGTTGTAGCTATTCAAGATGCTGTATCTGGATTCTTAAGTTCAGTTGGAGCAAGTGGTTTATTATCTGCTGTTATCGTTGATGGTATCATCGGTGGTGTTGGTGCAGTTATCGGATTTGCACCTCAAATGGCAATCTTATTCTTATTCTTATCAATCTTAGAAGATTGTGGTTACATGGTTCGTATTGCATTCGTCATGGACAGAGTATTTAGATATTTCGGTTTATCTGGGAAAAGCTTTATTCCATTATTAATTGGTTCTGGTTGTGGTGTTCCTGCTATTATGGCATCTAAAACAATCGAACAAGATAATGATAGACGTTTAACTATTATGACTGCTACATTTATTCCTTGTGGTGCAAAATTACCTGTTATCGCTTTATTAGGTGGAGTTATGGCTGGTAAAGTTGCTGGTTGGGAAGCTGGAGGAATGATTGCTCCTGCAATGTATTTCTTAGGTATTGTTGCTGTATTAGTTTCTGCTATTATCTTAAAGAAAACAAAACCATTCTCTGGTAAACCTGCTCCATTCGTAATGGAATTACCAGAATATCATATTCCTAGTGTTAAAACTGTATTATTACACGTATGGGAAAGATTAAAAGCATTCTTAATTAAAGCTGGTACAATCTTAGTTGTTGCTTGTATCGTTATTTGGTTCTTATCTACATTCGGATTTGAAGGTGGATCATTTGGTATGGTTGATGATACTGCTAATAGTTTAATCGCTGTTATTGGTAATGTTATTGCTCCAATCTTTGCTCCACTTGGATTTGGTAACTGGCAATCAGTTGCTTCATCATTAACTGGATTCTCAGCTAAAGAAGCAATCGTTTCTACAATGGGTGTATTAGCTAATGTTGCTGGAGATACTGAAGATGCTGTTAACGTTGCTGCTGGTGTTGCTCAATGGTTCCCAACTGCAATGGCTGCATTATCATTCTTAATCTTTAACTTATTAGATTCACCATGTTTAGCTGCTATTTCAACAATGGCTAACGAATTGAATGATAGAAGATGGTTCTGGTTTGCAATTATCTTCCAAAACGTATTTGCTTACGCTGTTTCATTAATGGTATATCAAATTGGTTCATTAGTATTATATGGAACATTTGGATTCTGGACAGTTGTTGCATTCGTTGTTCTTGCATTCATGTTATATATGTTATTTAGACCTGATCCATATAAAGATCAAAAAGTTTATTCTACAAGATCAGTTGAAGCATAATAAAATCCGGAATTACTCCGGATTTTTATAAATTAAAGGAGGTATTATTATGGCTAATGTGATTATTGTTTTATTAATTGTTGCCTATTGTGCATGGGTCATCTATACACATTTCTTTAGAAAGAAAGATGGACATAAGTGTAGTGGTATTTGTGCAGGGTGTAGTCAATGTTCATCTCCTTTAGATGATTATTATAGAGATCAAAAGAAAATGAAAGAGAGACATAATCATGGGTAATGTTAGTGGTTCGACTTTCTATATGTTTTTAGGAGTACTTGTTATTTATTTAATAGGTGTTTCTATTTACACACTTGTTCAAAAAATTAAGAAGAAAAGAAAATAACAGGAGGTAATTATGGCTAATGTTATTATCGTTCTTATATTAGTGGTGGTTGTTGGTATTGCTTTAAAATCAACAAGAAAACACATGAAGGGTGAAAGTTCTTGTTGTGGCGGTGGTGGAGAAATCTATCAAGCTTTAGAAGATAAAAAATTAGACAATCCAATTATTAAAGAAAAAGTATTTAAAATTAAAGGTATGACTTGTCAACATTGTGTGGCTAATGTAACACGTGCAATTAATGCTATTGAAGGCGTAAGTTCACAAGTGAACTTAAAAAAAGAAGAAGCACATGTTGTCTATGATCGAGATGTTGATGATCAAGTGATTATATCTGCTGTCAAACAAGCAGGATATGATGTTATTTAGGGAAGAAGAAATTCTTCTCTTTTTTTATAAAACGATTGATATTCATGTCTATACATGGTACATTTGATATGTATAGACAAGATATAATTGTTGCGATTAAAAGTTAAAGAAATACACATCTCATACACCAAGTACTCCAAATTCTTTAATAATGTCTATATATAATGAAGTATCTAAAAAGAGGATTTCAAAAATCCTCTTTTTTTACCAATATTTGGTATTGCTTTTTGTTTGAATATTATATTTAGGTGTATGTGGATATTTTTCAATAGATTTGTTGTTTTTGATAGACCAAGCTTTTGCTGGAAGCGTTAAAAGCTGTGGACATTTTAATTCACCATCTAGTGGTTTAATGAGGGAAATGATATCATGATAATATTTATTACCATTTGTAAGAACATAAGCTCTTTGATTTAAGAAATCTTCCTCATTAAATTGTTCTTGATTGATACTATGTTCGTAGATTTCTTTACGATCTAATTCATATAGAAATTCAGACATTAAATCATGAAAATCAAAAATATATTGATCTTTATGATTTACTAAAAAATTAATAATTGGTTCAAAAACTTCATCTGTATTTTCACTATCCCAATAACCTTTTTTTAATATTCCCCAAAAAGAATTTTTAAACATTTTCATCACCATATCCATTCTATAGGATAATGAACAAGATATCAAGGACTCCCTTTTCTAAACCAATAAACAATCCCTGTTTCATCAATATTTCCATAGATAGGATTAATAGCGATAGCATTTAATTTAGATGTTAATTTATACCAACTTTCTTTTTTGATTTCTTTATTTAAAAAATTAATCGCCACTTCTTTAGCAAGTACTTTTTCCTGACTGTTTTCTATTTTTCGATTATCATCATAGCCTACCCAACCATTAATGAGGATATTAGGATTATAAGCAACAATCAAATTATCATAATCAGTACTTCCTGTTTTACAGGCAACTTTATATTTGGTTTGATAATTTTCCATTGTTGCATTTAAATAAGTTGAAAATTGTTTATTAAAGGTTCCTGTTAATAATTGATTGAGGATTAAACAGCTTTCTTTGTTCAAATTTTGAATTCTTTGATTTTTATGTTGATAAATAGTTTTTCCTTGATGATCAACGATTTTTTCAATAGTATAAAGATGTTGATATTTACCACCAGAAGCAATATTACAGTAGATATTTGAAAGATTATAAATGTTTGTATTAACTGTTCCAAGTGCTAAAGAGGCGTTGTTTTTAGCGTTGATTCCATAGGATTTGAGAAAATCTCTAAGATTTTCTGTACCTAAAAATAAATGTGTTTTTACAGCAAAAATATTATCGCTGACAGCAATAGCTTGAGCAAGTGTGATTTCTTGATAAGCATATTTTTGATGAAAATTAGCAGGAGAGTAAGTTGTATTGTTACTTAATTTAAAGGTCGTTGGTTCGCATAGAAAACGTGTAGAGGGGTTAAATCCGTTTTCTAAGGCTAAATAATAGAGAAAAGGTTTCACTGTACTTCCTATTTGTCTAGAAGCATGTATTGCACGATTATATTGAGAATTAGCGTAATCTTTACCACCAATCAAGGCTTGTAATTGATTGGTTTTAGGATTTGCAACCGTAAAAGCGCATTGTAGATCACCTTGTATTTTCTTTTCTTTAATAAGATCATTTAAAGTATTTTGATATTTACTGTTAAAAGAAGTATAAATATTTAATCCTTTATTTAAATATTGATTATTATAAAAACCTAATTCCTCTAATTCTTCTAAAACAGTATCCTTATAATAATAAGTAGACATATTTTCATTAAGTGAATGTTCACTTGCTAAATTAAGAGTTTGTTTTTGAGTGGCCTCTAAAATACTTTGAGTAATCATTTGATTATCATACATAGCTTTTAAAACAAGACTTTGTCTTTGTTTAGCTCTTTCTTTGTTTAAAATTGGTGAATAATATTGGGGACCATTGACAACCCCTGCTAACATGCTTGCTTCATTTAAAGTCAATTCTTTTGCTTTTTTACCATAGAAATACTGGGAAGCATTTTCAATGCCATAAATTCCATGTCCAAAATAGACATTATTGATATAACCTTCTAAAATTTCCTTTTTTGATAAATGCGTTTCTAATTGTAAAGTAAAAAAAGCTTCTTTTACTTTACGAGACCAAGTCTTTTCATTTGTTAAATAAAGAAGACGAGCGTATTGTTGGGTTATTGTGCTAGCACCTTGAGAAGTTTTCCTTTTTAGGACATTTGTTTTTATTGCCCGGGAAATTCCGACATAATCAAACCCATGATGACTATAAAAACGTTTATCTTCAATAGCAACAATTGCTTTTAAAAAATAAGGACTAACATCATCAATTGAAACATATTGCCCACTATAATTATTGACACTTTGATAAAAAATCTTATTTTGATCATCATAAAGCTTTATGTAACGATCTTTATTAAGTTCAGGTTTTCCTACACAAAAGGCAATAACATACATCAATAAAAGAAATGTGAAGAAAAATATAAAACAATAAAGAATTCTTTTTATAAACTGTCTCATTTTATCACCGATTTTATTCTTGCCATTTTATGTTATAATATGCACGGTGATAGAATGAAAAAGAATATTAAAGTAAATTATAAGAGTATATTTAAATATGATGATCATCATGAAACAGTTCAATTTAAAAGTGATGGAATCTATGAAAAAGGATTTGATAAAGAGAAATTTACTTTCTATAACAATGATCAAAAGATAGAAATTATTTTAAAAGGTAAAGAAATGACATTAGCTAATGGACCTTCTTTATTAAATCTTTCTTATCATAGAAAGATAGGAAATCATTATCATACAGATTATGGGATGATAGAACTCTTTACAGAACTTATTACAATGGAACATGATCGTTATTTAAAAGTGAAGTATATTTTAAGTGATGAGCATCAACAATTAAGTGAAGTTTACGTGATGATGAAATATGATTTTTATGGAGAAGAAAATGAAGCAATCTAAGAAGTTATTAACGAATAAAATATTATTTTCAGGTTTATTGATTTTAATTCAATTAATTATTGTTTTTGTAGCTTTTTTGACAATTCATAGATCATCTAGATTTTTTGTCTATTTGTTCAAGCTTATTAGCGTTCTTGCTGCTTTATATATTATAAATAAGGATGATGCAAGTGCTTATAAGATTACCTGGCTTGTTTTGATAGCTGCTGTACCTTTTGTAGGTGGTGTTCTTTATGTATTTTTAGGAGATAAAAAACCAAGTCAAAGGTTACAACTTGCTTTTTTAAAACAAATAAAGAATCAACGTATTATTGAAAATGATATTATCGAAGAAGTAGCTGATCCTTATATTAAAGGACAAATGAATTATTTAAATCAACAAAGATATCCTACTTATTATGGACAAGATCTTAAATATTTTTCATTAGGTGATGATGCTTTTGAACCTTTATTGGAATCTTTAAGAAATGCGAAAAAATTCATTTTTATGCAATTTTTTATTGTTGATGAAGGAAAAATGTTGAAAAGTGTTTTAGATATTCTTAAAGAGAAAGTCAAAGAAGGGGTAGAAGTGAGATTTATGTATGATGATGTAGGATCACTTACGATGTTGCCTCGTCATTATGATCGTCAACTTGAAAAAATGGGCATAAAGAGTGTGGCATTTAATCCTTTTATACCTGTTTTATCTTTAGCGATGAATAACCGTGATCATAAAAAGATCGTGGTGATTGATGGTGAAATAGGCTTTAGTGGTGGATTTAATTTAGCAGATGAATATATTAATCAAAGAGTTAAATATGGGCATTGGAAGGATTCTGGGTTAATGATTCATGGTCCTGCTGTTAATTCGCTTACGAAGATGTTTTTAGAATCATGGAATGTAGCAAGAAATACAGAAGAAGATTATGAAAAGTATTATGTGCGCTCTCATCAAAAATTTGAGGTAGATGGCTATGTAACTCCTTATGGAGATTCTCCTTTAGATGATGAAAATGTAGGTGAAAATGTTTATTTAAACATGATCAATCAAGCGTATGATTATTTATATATTACAACACCTTATTTGATCTTAGATGATAACTTACAAACAGCATTGATCAATGCTGCTAAAAGAGGAGTCGACGTACGCATCATTACACCAGGAATACCAGATAAAAAAATTGTTTTTAGAGTTACACGTTCATATTATCAAACATTGATCAAACATGGTATTCGTATTTATGAATATACTCCTGGATTTATTCACGCTAAAAACTTTTTAGTGGATGATAAATGTGCAACAGTAGGGACAATTAATTTAGATTATCGTAGTTTATATCTTCATTTTGAAAATGGGATTTATTTATATAACAATAAAATATTAAAAGATATTAAGGAAGATTTTTTAGCGACAGTAGAAAAGTCTCATGAAATTACCTTGGATGAAGTTGTAACTGGTAAATTTATGGGTTGGTTTGAAGCAATTTTACGTGTAATTGCTCCATTACTTTAGGTAAAAAACATTGACTTTATGCACTCTTAATGGTAACGTATAAACGATTAAATATCTTTTTTAAGGAGGTAAAAAATGGCTGTAAATAAAATTGAAATTGCATTAAAAGAAGCACTAAAAAAAGCAATGGTTAAATGCAATTTTGTAGAAGATTATGAAATAGATCAAATCACAATAGAAATACCAAAAGAAAAAAGTCATGGTGATTATTCAACAAATATCGCTATGCAACTTACAAGATTACTTAGAAAGAATCCAAGAATGATTGCAGAACAATTAATCGAAGCAATTGATAAAGAGGAAGCAAATATCGATTCTATTGAAATTGCTGGTCCAGGATTCATCAATATGTTTATGAAAAAAGATGCTTTAACTTCTATTATTAAAGAAGTATTAGCAGAAAAAGATGATTATGGAAAAAGTGATGCAGGAAAAGGAATTAAATATAATGTTGAATTCGTTTCTGCCAATCCAACAGGAGATTTACATTTAGGACATGCTAAAGGGGCAGCAGTAGGAGATAGTATTTGTCGTATTATGTCTGCTGCGGGATATGATGTTACAAGAGAATATTATATTAATGATGCAGGAAATCAAATTTATAATTTAGCTTTATCTTTATATGCAAGATATAGAGAAGCTTTTGGTTTAGATTTTGAATTACCTGAAGATGGATATCATGGTCAAGATATTAAAGATATCGCTGTTAAAATCAAAGAAGAAGTTGGCGATAAATATTTAAATGCAGATCATGATGAAATGATTGCTTTCTTTAGAAAAGAAGGAACTAAATTTGAATTACAAAAAATTAAAGATATTTTAGCGGAATTTAGAGTTCATCATGATGTTTGGTTCTCTGAAACTTCTTTATATGAAGAAAATAAAGTAGTTCCTACAATTGAAAAATTAAAAGAAAAAGGATTTACTTATGAACAAGATGGGGCTTTATGGTTTAAATCAACTGAATTTGGTGATGATAAAGACCGTGTCTTAATTAAATCTGATGGAAGTTATACTTATTTAACTCCTGATATTGCTTATCATTTAAATAAATTAGATAGAGGTTATGAATATTTAGTAGATTTATTAGGAGCAGATCATCATGGTTATATCAATCGTATGAAAGCTGCTATTCAAGCTTTAGGTTATAATAGTGATCAATTAAATATTGATATTCTACAAATGGTAAGAATGATGGAAAATGGTGAAGTTGTTAAAATGTCTAAACGTACAGGAAATGCAATCACTATTAAAGATTTAATTGATGATATTGGTGTTGATGCAACTCGTTATTTCTTTGCCGCTAAAGCAGCCAATACACCTTATGATTTTGATTTAACATTAGCTAAATCTAAATCAAATGACAATCCTGTTTATTATGCACAATATGCTCATGCAAGAATGTGTTCAATTTTAAGACAATCTAAAGAAAATGATATTACAATTGCAGATCATTTTGAATTACTTGTAAATGATAAAGAAATGGCTTTATTAAAACATATTAATGAATTTAGAAATGAAATTGCGGATAGTGCAAAATCAAGAAGTCCACATAAAATCGCAAATTATATTCAAAGACTTGCACAATTATTCCATAGTTTCTATAATGATTGTTATGTAATAGATAAAGAAAATATTGAATTATCAATGCAACGTTTAGCTTTAGTAGAAGCAACACGTATTACATTAAAAAATGCATTAAACTTAATTGGTGTTGAAGCACCTGAAAAAATGTAAGGAGAGATAAAGATGGATAAAAATAGATCAATGGTTGATGTCGCTTATGAATTAATGTCTAAAAAGAAAAAAGCAGTTAATTTCTATAAATTATGGCAAGAAGTAAGTGAAGTTAAAGGTTTTGATGAAGAAGAAAAAAATGAAAAAGAATCTTTATTCTATACAAACATCACTTTAGACGGACGTTTTATTACAGTTGGTGAAAATAACTGGGATTTACGTTCTCGTCATAAATTTGATGAAGTACACATTGACATGAATGATATCTATACTGATGAAGATGAAGAATCTGAAGAAGTAGAAGACGATGTAGATAGTACAATCGAAGATGATTATAATAACTAAGAGGCAAGGCCTCTTTTTTAATAAAATCCTTGCTTTCAAATAAAAGTAGATGTTCTTATTAATGAAAGGATTATTTTATGAATAAACGACAAACAAAGATTTTAGAATTACTCACACAAAATAAAAAAGTAGAAGTTACAAAACTTTCTGAATTACTAGGAGTTTCACAAGTTACAATTCGTAAAGATTTAGATGCTCTTTCAGAAAGTGGTATGTTAATTAGAGAACATGGATATGCTACTCTTAATAAAAGTGATGATATGAATATTCGTCTTGCTTATCATTATGAACAAAAACAACAAGTAGCTAAAAAAGCAGTAGAATCGATTCAACATGGTGAAACAATTATGATTGAATCAGGTTCATGTTGTGCTCTAGTAGCTTTAGAAATTGCAAAGACAAAAAAAGATGTCACACTGATTACCAATTCTGCATTTATTGCAGATTATATTCGTAAACATACAGCTATTAAAATTATTTTATTAGGTGGAGAATATCAACATGAATCTCAAGTGATGGTAGGACCAATGATGAGAAAATGTGCAGAAGCATTTTTTGTGGATAAACTCTTTATTGGAACAGATGGTTTTAGTATTGATACAGGATTTACAGGAAATGATTATATGCGTTGTGAAGCTGTTAAAGATATGGCAAGACAAGCAAGTCATGTTATTATTGTTACTGAATCAGATAAGTTTCATCAAAAAGGAGTCTCTAATTTAATTGATTTACATCAAGTATCATGTATTTATACAGATCAAGGAATTCCTCAAGAAGTTGAAGAATATTTTAAAGAAAAACATATACAAGTTGAAAAAGTTTGATCCTAAGGTTTCCTTAGGATTTTTGTAGCAAAAATGTAAAGGAAGGTTGCTGGTGATAAGAAGTAAGAATGTTATAATTTTTCTAGGAGGTGACAATAATGCTTAATGAAAAGATAGTGTATTATAGAAAGAAAAACATGCTTACGCAAGAAGAACTAGCATATCAATTAAATGTTTCAAGACAAACAGTTACAAAATGGGAAACAGGAACTATTTATCCTAATATTGAGTATTTAATAAAATTTTCAAATCTTTTTGGTGTTTCAATAGATTATTTAGTTAAAGAAGATGATTGTTTAACATTAGAAACTCATAAAATTGAAATAAGTGAACTTGCATGCTTTCTTGTAAAAGCCAAAAAGGCAACGTATGCAAATAAAACAAATAAAGTCAATTCTTCAAGAAAAGAGTCTCATGATTATTCATATCAAGAGAATAATTATACTTATTTAGATTCTTTCTTTGGTGCGGAAAATTTTAGTGGACAAGAAATTGTTTATAAAGATGAAAAACCATGTTGGTCTATGAATTACTATGGAAGGGTTATAGAGGAAAACTTTAATGGTGATTTTTTAAAAGAAGCTTTATTACAAGTTGATGAAGAATTGCCTTTTAGAGGTCCTTTATTTTATCAAAAAGGGGAGTATCTTTACTTGTTGCGTATTCAAGGAAAAATTGATTTTTTTCAGGGTGTTGAAGAAATATATTATCAAACATATAAAGTTTATGAAGGATTTATACAAGGCGGAATTGTGAAATAAATAATGACAAATATTTTAAATAAATTTTAATATACTCTTAATGAAGAATGATTATTTCTAAATAATGAATATGATACCATTAAATAGAAAAGAGAGTGTATAGATGAAAAATTTAGAAAGTAAAAGTATTTTAAATGGAGAAAAGAATAATAAAAAACAAACTGTTTTTGATAATTCTGAAGTAGTATTAAATATTTTGTATAATACGTATATAAAGAGTCAACTTCATAAAAAATAAAAAACTATCTGTAAGTAAATAGATAGCTTTTTATATCTAAAAGAAACAATCAATACCTTTATCTAAAAAGATTTGTTGGTAATCTTTCAAGTCTTCTTCATGATATGCTTGATAAGTTTTTAAAGTATATTCTTTATTTAATAAGTCATATTTCTTTTCACCAAATTGATGAAAAGGAAGAAGTTGTACTTTTTGAATGTTTGATACTTTTAATAATTCACTTATTTCTTGAGCATCTTCTAAAGAATCATTAAAATCAGGAATAACAGGAATGCGTGGTAAAACATTAAGTTGATGTTGAATAGCCCATTGAAGATTTTCAACAATTAAATCATTATAAACATCTGTTCCTTCAAAATGTTGAAGTCGATTATAATGTTTTACATCAAAAAGTAAAAGATCAAATAAAGGTGCTAATTTTTGAAATGTTTCTTTTTGAATATATCCCGTTGTTTCAATAGCAACATGTAAATTCTTTTCTTTAAGAGATAAAACAAGCTCTTCTAGAAATTCAGGTTGTGCCATACCTTCACCCCCAGAGATAGTTACACCACCATTAGATTCTTCATAAAAATCAATATCTTGCATGCAGACATCCACAATTTCTTGGATTTCTTTAAAGTATCCTTCGTGACTTAATGCTTTAGTTGGACAATGATTGACACATTGTAGACAGCCAATACATTTATCATGATTAAAGATCATATGGTTTTCTTTTTCAGTAATTGCTTGTTTTGGGCAGTTAAGTAAACATTTCTTACAATGAACACATTTTTCAAAGTCATAAAGTATTTGTAGCTTATGTAATTGGGATTCAGGATTTGAACACCATTTACATTTTAAAGGACAGCCTTTAAAGAAAACGGTCGTACGAATACCTGGACCATCATGGATACTAAATTTTTGTATATTAAATATTAATCCTTTTTCCATAGTTTTTCTCCTCGCTAATATCCTAACATATCTTTTTATAAGTTTCAAATGAAACCAAAAATTGTTTATTTATGAAAATAATATTGACTTATTTTTTGCTTATTATATAATTTAATTGCAAAAGAAAGATTTAAAACTTACGAATGAAAGTTGAGGAAAGAAAAATGAAGAATAGTGAACACTTTGGTGAACTTACATCAAGAATGAATCATTTTAGAGAAGAAGTCTTAGATAAAAAGCCTTATATCTGTGCTAAAAGAGCGCTACTTGCGACAGAAGCTTATAAAGAACATTTAAATGAACCGCCAATTATGAAAAGAGCGTATATGTTAAAAAACATCTTAGAAAAGATGCCTATTTATATTGAAGAAGATACTTTGATTGTAGGAAATCAAGCTTCATCAAATAGAGATGCACCCATCTTTCCAGAGTATACGATGGAATTTGTGATGAATGAACTTGATTTATTTGAAAAAAGAGATGGGGATGTTTTCTATATTACAGAAGAAACAAAAGAAGAATTAAGATCAATTGCACCATTTTGGGAAAATAATAATTTAAGAAGTAAAGGAGGCGCTTTACTTCCAGATGAAGTGAGTGTTTATATGGAAACAGGTTTCTTTGGAATGGAAGGGAAACTTAATTCTGGAGATGCGCATTTAGCGGTAGATTATCAACAAGTTTTACAAAAAGGTTTAAAAGGATATGAAGAAAGAGTTAAAGATTTAAAAGAAAAACTTGATTTATGTATGCCTGAAAATATTGATAAATATCAATTTTATAAAGCTGTTTTAATTGTCATTGATGCAGTTAAAACATTTGCAAGACGTTACAGTGATCTTGCTTTAGAACTTGCAGAAAGTGCTGATGGGAAACGAAAAGAAGAATTAGAAGAAATTGCACGTATTTGTAAGAAAGTTCCTTATGAAAAAGCAGAAACTTTCTATGAAGCGATTCAATCAACATGGTTTATTCAATTAATTCTACAAATTGAATCGAATGGGCATTCTTTATCTTATGGACGTTTTGATCAATACATTTATCCTTACTATAAACATGATAAAGATCTTCATAATATAACAGAAGAACAAGCTATTGAATTATTAGATAACTTATGGATCAAAACTCTAACAATCAATAAGGTGCGTTCACAAGCCCATACTTTTTCAAGTGCCGGAAGCCCAATGTATCAAAATGTAACCATTGGTGGACAAACACCTGATAAAAAGGATGCAACGAATGAACTTTCATATTTAGTATTAAAATCAGTTGCCCAAACACGTTTACCACAACCAAACTTAACAGTGCGATATCATAAAAATATGCCAAAAGCTTTTTTGGATGAAGCTATTGAAGTTATGAAACTTGGTACAGGAATGCCTGCATTCAATAATGACGAAATCATTATTCCATCATTTATTGAAAAGGGTGTCAAAGAAGAAGATGCATATAACTATTCAGCGATTGGTTGTGTTGAAACAGCAGTTCCTGGTAAATGGGGTTATCGTTGTACAGGGATGTCTTATATGAACTTCCCACGTATTTTATTAATGGCAATGAATGATGGGGTAGATATGACTTCTGGAAAACGATTCTTTGAAGGTAGTGGTTACTTTAAAGATATGACATCTTATGATGAACTCTTTAAAGCGATTGAAAAAGGAATGCGTCATTTGACACGTATGTCAGTGATTGTTGAAAATGCGATTGATTTAGCACTTGAAAGAGATGTTCCTGATGTTTTATGTTCAGCCTTGACAGAAGATTGTATTGGTCGTGGAAAAACAATCAAAGAAGGTGGCGCTGTTTATGATTTTATTTCAGGGTTACAAGTAGGAATTGCGAATATGGCAGATAGTCTTGCAGCTATTAAAAAACTTGTCTTTGAAGAAAGAAAAATCACACCTGAAGAATTATGGAATGCTATTTTAGATGATTATACAAGCAAAGAAAGTCAAAGAATTCAAGAAATGTTAATTAATGATGCACCTAAGTATGGTAATGATATTGATGAAGTCGATCAATTAGTAGTTGATGTTTATAATATTTATATTGATGAAATGAAAAAATATCCAAATACTCGTTATGGAAGAGGTCCAATCGGTGGGATTCGTTATGCTGGTACTTCAAGTATTTCTGCCAACGTTGGACAAGGTTATGGCACAATGGCTACTCCAGATGGAAGAAAAGCACATACACCTCTTGCTGAGGGATGTTCACCAGCTCATGCGATGGATAAAAAAGGACCAACTGCTGTGTTTAAATCTGTTTCTAAATTACCAACACATGAAATTACGGGTGGTGTTTTATTAAATCAAAAGGTAACACCTCAGTTATTATCGAAAGAAGAAAATAAAGAAAAGATTGAAATGTTGATTAAAACCTTCTTCAATCGATTAAAAGGTTATCATGTTCAATACAATGTTGTTTCTAAAGAAACATTATTAGATGCCCAAGCACATCCTGAAAAACATAAAGATTTAATTGTTCGTGTTGCTGGCTATTCCGCATTCTTTAATGTGTTATCAAAAGCAACACAAGATGATATTATTGGAAGAACTGAACAAACATTATAGGAGAAAAGAAAATGGAATTTATAATTGATACAGTAAACTTAGAAGATATAAAAGAAGCAGTAGAATATATGCCAATTGTAGGAGTAACAAGTAATCCTTCAATAGTGAAAAAAACAAGTCCCAAAGATTTCTTTAAACATATGAAAGAAGTCAGAAAAATCATAGGAAAAGAAAGAAGTCTTCATATTCAAGTGATTTCTAAGGAATGTAATGAAATCGTAAAAGAAGCCCATCGTATATTAGAAGAAATCGATGATCAAGTCTATATCAAAGTACCCGTATCATATGAAGGAATCAAAGCCATCAAAAAACTAAAAGCAGAAGGAGTCAATGTGACAGCAACAGCTGTTTATGATTTGATGCAAGCCTATATGGCCTTGGCAGCAGGAGCAGACTATATTGCACCTTATGTCAATAGAATAGGGAACCTAGGAAATGATCCAATGGAACTGATCAATGAATTATCAAATAGAATCGTACAAGATGGTTATGATTGTAAGATATTAGCAGCAAGCTTTAAAGGAGTACAACAAGTAAGAGATGCCTTCAATTATGGAAGTCAAGCAATCACAGCGCCAGTAGAAGTCTTAAAACAAATCTTTGCGAATCCAAGTATTGAAAAAGCAGTGAATGATTTCAATAGTGATTGGTATGATGTTTATGGAGAAGGTAAAGGTATTTGTGATTTATAAGAGAAAACTGTAGTTCGTGAGGACTACAGTTTTTGGACTATTTGTCTAATGAAATAACAAAAATGAGATGTTAAAATAACCCTAGAAAGGGGTTGTTAAAATGAGTTGTCATCGTATTGGTCTAGGAATGAATTCGGTTGTTGAAAAATCAATTGAAATGTTTGAAAATGAAGAAATAGGCTTAAATGCTTGTAAGAAAATTATTGTTGCCTGTAGAAATGGTGTTTATTGGTGTGATGGGAATGAAGATGAAGCTATTGCTTGTATTATTGATTGTTATTGTGGTAATTGTTTAAGAAAGCTTCATCAAGAGCATCGAATTCGTGTTGATAGAAATCGGTATGATGTTGTGACTCATTATTTATGTGAGGATTGTTATCAACATCTTGTTTATGAAGAAAGTATATTAAAAAAGCACGTATATGTTGAAAAAAACGGCATAATAAAAAAGTCAGATTTTCTGACTTTTTATTTTGAAATAATTTCCACACCATCTTCTGTAACAAGGAAAGTATGTTCCCATTGAGCAGAAAGTTTTCCATCATCTGTATAAACTGTCCAATCATCATTATAATTTAAGTGAACATGTCTTGTTCCTTGATTAAGCATTGGTTCAATTGTAAAAACCATTCCTGGAACAATCAAAACAGTATCTTCTTTTGTTTTAAAATGGAAAACATAAGGATCTTCATGCATGGTCATTCCAATACCATGACCACAGAATTCTTCAACGACACTATAGCCATTAATATGTGCATATCTTTGAATTGCTTTACCGATATCTCCAATATGACTTTTCCATGGCTTGATAGCTTTCATCCCTTCATACATCGCTTCTTTTGTGATTTTAACAAGTTTTTTAGCTTCATCTGAAACGTTTCCCATCATGAACATACGTGAAGCATCAGCATAGTAACCATTTAATTCACTTGTAGCGTCAACGTTAATAATATCTCCATCTTTTAAAATAACATCAGAAGAAGGAATTCCATGACAAACGACATCATTAATAGATGTACAAATACTTTTAGGATAGCCTTCATAATTTAAATCAGCAGAATGTGCATTGTGTTCCTTTAAATATTCTCTTGTAAGTACATCGATATCTTCAGTCGACATACCAATTTTTATATTCTTTTCGATATGATCTAATAACCCATTATTTACAACAGCTGCTTTTTTGATTCCTTCAATTTGTTGTTGATTTTTAATCATTGATTTTGGAGGTGTCATCACTCCTCTTTTT
>ERZ827126.1887-NODE-1887-length-16806-cov-7.756492_pt1 | contig 16806 bp, 12 predicted proteins | sample MGYA00519780_ERZ827126 | MGnify/ENA primary metagenome ERZ827126 (study PRJEB31778, sample SAMEA3449262) | human gut metagenome | biome: human gut; feature: human-associated habitat; material: faeces | place: United Kingdom | collected 2010/2012 ...
CAGGTGGCAGATGTTTTTATGTTTTTCAACTTTATAGTAGGAAAAACTTTCATTCGATACACAATAATTTTTCTAACAAATAACAATCCTATTTCTCATCATCAAATGAGTAGCTCTCGAATCACCTTTATCAACTTCTCACGTTACTTATAGCACATGATATGCCACTTCATGGGCTTCCGTCAGTTGAGGAACCTCCAGTTTATCCAACATCTTATCCAATACAGATTCAGGAAGTGCATATTCCCTGCTTTTATTTTGTTGACGCCAAATGTGATATGGCTGTTCCAGATAGACTATCTTCACTTTTGCACCATAATCAACAAACAAATCAATCAGTTGGGCACGCATCTGACGAGTTATGTTAGTAGCATTCCAAACAAAGTCCTGTCCTTTGCGAAGATACGTTCTGGCTTCCTCCTTTGCCGTTTGCACTACCCATCCATTCGCAGACTTATCCGTGGGACTCAATTTATGTTTTCGGCGAATGGAGTCTAAACTCACCACCGGTATATCCATGCCAGCAGACTGAATATAATAGTCTTTCCCCATTCCCGGAAGTCCTGACAACATCGTCACTTCACATTTAAACTGTTCGTGAGGGATATAATCAATATAACTGTCTTCTGCATGGAAGTAATGAAAACGTGCATAATCTGTGGCAAACTCTCTTGGTTTCTTCCAACAATCCTGTTCGCGGCAGAAAATCTCAAATAGTTCCAGTGCTTCCAACAGTTCATTCTTATCTTCACAAATGCGTCCTCTGATATCAGCGTCGGCCAACATCTTCAACAATGAAGTATCTACCCGTAAAGAAGCTTCACAGAGCTTCTTTACAGAATCCGACTTCTCCATCAGCCAAACAGGCAATCCGTGATACCGAACTAAAGACGCAATCTGTTCCCGGATATGGAACGGAGCAGGACAATCCCGGTATAAAATAGTACGGGCAGTGTACTCTCCTTTTCTGGCGTGCCCTTTAGCAGATACCCGTCCCTCTCCTTCATCCATGGAAGTCGAACGCTTTTCAACATCATGCAACAATGCAGATGTCCAAATAATTTCTTTTTCCAAGGTGGAGAGAGTATGATAAGCAGAAGACTGCTGCAATGCTTCCAACACCATACGGGTATGCTCGGCCACACTTCCCTCCGCGTGATAACGAGTATCCTGCGGGACGACATTCATTTCCCGTACCCACTCGAACTGCTGTTCGAGTGAGCACCATGATTTATCTTCTATCAATTTCCAATTCATCATTATTCTCCTTTTCATTACTCAATTCCCAGACAAGCGGGGCACGTTTCCAATTACGCGTCCAATGCTCGTCTGTTTTGACGTGTCCTTTTCGCACATACTTAAACACATGATGCGCAAATTCGCTTACCGGATATTCCTCGATATTGCGGCTGACTACTCCTTCACGAGTACAAGCCACTTTCGTCCACGGATCACATGAACCGAAAACAGACGGGCCTTGTGACATATCGATAATTTCCTGTTTTAAAAGTTCCGGCGTTAAACCGGAAACAGGTTCTATCTTCAACTCCGGAACCGTAGGCAAGTCAAATAAAGCTGCATAAAACTTCACTTCTTCCCATGACAACCATTGATCCATGCAACGAACCGCAAAGATATAAAAATGCGTTTCTAATCGCTGATATTCAATAGAATGTATGGCGTATAGATTTTCTCCGAAGATTTCTATATCACCCAAATCATTCTTTATCAATTCCCAACGTTCCCGCAGTTGCCTCGTCCAAGGTGAAGTGGTGGGAGCCGCATGCGAACGGGCAAAGACACCCCACTGACTTAGACAATTATTTTCTCCATCCAACTTCTCGGTATGCACCAATGTCTTAATCCGTTGGATATCTTCCCAATACGTATGATTAATTCGGTCATCACTAGTCGTTCCGGGAGAGAACGGATAGTGATAGGTACGACCATATTTCTCTGATATCATTTCCTTCTTTTTTTAAATTAAATACTCATTCTTTTTTGCACAGTTAAACGAGTGATTCCTGAATCACCTTCACCGGATTCCCCCGCTGAAGATGATTGTGACTGACCCAGTTTTCCTGTGCCTGAATCATGGCGTTCCATCGTCCAGGACGAAAGTTTCACTAACAAACGTTCTGTTGCCAATTTCTTGTTCTGCCATTGCGAGCGTTGGTCGGAAGCTACCACACTCATTCCCGTAGGAATATGCACCGCACGAACTGCCGATTCTGTCTTGTTGACGTGTTGTCCGCCAGGTCCGGAAGCACGCAAGGTTTCATAACGGAAATCATGTTCCGTAACCTCCTGACTCTCGGACAAAACAAACGAATGAACACCGACAAACCAGTTTTTCCGCTTATGATAAATGCGATACGGACTTTGAGCTATCCATTGCACTGTTCCTTCCCATTCATCCACCACTTCATCACAGGCTGCCCCTTGAAGGGAAATGACAGCCGAAAGCAAAGTACGGTTCACCGGTCCTACCTCCCGCTCTATCATTTCCACTTTCAAACCTCTCGCTTGTGCTTGTTTCACGATTCTTTCGAGCACTAAAGCCACTACCCGGCAACATTCCGCAGGTCCTCTGCCGGAAGTAATTTGTAAATAGACTTTTTCTTTCATCGCATCATTCCTTATTCATTCGTACAATGCGAGGCATAAATTTGCCTTGCACTTCCACCAGTGTCTCCTGCGTATACATCACTCTGTCAATGTCCTTGTATGCCAACGGCATTTCTTCCACGCTCCCACCAATCAAAGTTACTCCTGCTTGCGACAGTAACTTCTTCAAAGCCGATTGCGTAAAACTATCTTTTGCCTTTTGGCGAGACATTGCCCTGCCGGCTCCATGAGAAGCCGAATTCAACGCTTCTTCCACCCCTTTGCCACAAACCAGATAACCCGGGGTAGCCATACTTCCGGGAATTAATCCCGCTTGTCCCTTTTGCGCCGGAGTAGCCCCTTTACGATGGACGATTGCCATACGCCCCGGTATTATTTCCTCTTTCCAAGCGAAGTTATGATGGTTATTGACATTAGCGAGAGGCTTCAACCCTAAGGCTTTCGCCAAATTCAAATGAATCCGTTCATGACAGGCACGGGCATAATCACCTGCCAGATTCATACTCATCCAATACTCCTGCCCCTCTTCCGTGTTCAAATCCAACCAGGCAAAATGTTGTGCTTCACGGGGAAGCCTGCACACTTCACGTGCCAGCAGACTGTAATGTTTTGCAATAGCAGCCCCCAACCCTCGTGAACCGGAATGTGACAGCAACGCCAGATAACTTCCTTCCGGAAGATTCAACACGTTTTTTTCTTGCAGAGTGATCTCGCCGAACTCTACAAAATGATTGCCACCACCGGAACTCCCCAGTTGACGGACGGCCTTTCCATGCAAGTCCCTCAATAAAGACGTCAGACGGAATTCCTCCCTATCCAACACTTCATGTTCCTGCTCAAAACCCAATCCGCCATCCATACCGAAATGGGTGAAGTCTTTCAAGGCTTCCTTCATCTGATAGGCATACCGTTTCAGAAAATCTGCTCCGGCATCGAATACTGTCAGACTCATCCGGCAGCCGATATCAACTCCTACGGCATACGGAATCACCGCATTATCCGTAGCAAGCACTCCACCGATAGGTAACCCGTATCCGGCATGAGCATCAGGCATCAATGCTCCGGCCACTGTTACCGGCAAGCGCATAGCCAGGTTCATTTGTTGTTTGGCAAGCGTCTCGATAAATTTACCTCCATAGGTTTTATACATCAACGGCTCATCCAGTAAATCATAAGCTATAAACTCTTTCGCTATTATAGTAGGCGAAAGGCGTTCGGCCAGCTTATTCCATATTTCATTGTTTTTGTAAGATTCGGGATGCTCGAGTATATCGCTCAATGTCATTTCAATCTGTTCTTTCGTATTATATTTGCAATGTTTGCTCACAATATCCACCACCAGACTGCGGGCAACATTATCCCGGTATCCCAGTTTACTTAAATCTTTTAATCGTATTCCCATACTCTTTTTTCATTCGCATACAGCATTCCCTGTCAGCCTCACCGGCAGACGACAATGCAATACACGTGATACCAATGCTTAGGATACGGATATAAAATACCCTCCCACTGCATTGAAGTGATTAATTTTAAAAATAATAAATGTGATTACAGGACTAATCAACCATTGCCGCTTGTTAGTAGAATTGCGGTCAATGTAAGAACCATCAGTTCAATATAAAAATAATAAGTTGCAAAGCCTCATCTTCCCGACGAGACAACTTAGTCCTAATTTGAAAATATTATAACTCCAACATAATTAATACCCTTTCCATCAATTTTAAAGGGTGAATACTCATTTTATCGCGACAAAAGTAGTGCATATTTTTATATCTTCCAAAGATTAATAGACAAATTTTAGTATTCAATAACTATCCGAGGGAAGTTTTGCCAAGAGTTTCTGTCAAATTGCTATTTTATGGTCCTCTTATATCGCCTATCTTTGCATCAGATAAAACAAAAAGAAAGATAATATATGAAACGGATAAAAAGCTTATTGAGTATCTTCGTCCTGACATTGGCAGCCACAGCTTGCGCAGGAAACAGCGGAGAAAATAAAAAAAGTAATGAACCAACTAAGGAGGATAATAAAATGGAAGTAGTAGCATTAAATAAAGCAGATTTTTTAAAGAAAGTATATAATTATGAAGCTAATCCGAACGATTGGAAATTTGAAGGTAAGCGTCCTGCCATTGTAGATTTTTACGCTACTTGGTGCGGTCCTTGTAAAGTGATGCACCCGATTCTGGAAGAACTCAGCAAAGAATACAGTGGCAAAGTGGATATCTATCAGATTGATGTAGACAAAGAACAAGACCTCGCAGGTGCTTTCGGAATCCGCAGCATACCCACGCTATTGATGATTCCTATGAACGGAGAACCGAGGATTATGCAAGGAGCTATGCCCAAAGACCAGCTAAAGAAAGCAATTGATGAATTTCTTCTGAAACAAAATAACGAAGCAAAACAATAGACTTCGACTTTTTTCTCGTCATGGCAACTGCCCTCTATTCGTCTTTTGAAGATGGATAGAGGGCTAGTTTTAGTTAAACTCATTATAGTTTCCTCTGAACACCGTCGTCACCAACGACGTAATAAACTCCATTGTCTATCAATACAGCCCGTCCACGCTTTTTCTTCCGATTCTCCTTATTGTCAACATTGACAGCGATGACTTTACCATTATAAAAGGTTGAAATATCCTTGAAGATAGTGTGCCCCACAAAGATATGTTTTATCATATAACGATCCAACATCATTCGTAAAGAGTCTTGTGCCAACGGTTTATATTTGGGATCTTTTCTCACCAGGCCACGATACCAGATCGGACCGTCATTACCATACAGAAAATCAGTCAGTGGAGAAAGCGCCTTACGCTCTTTTTTGCTCATGAAAAGTGCCCGGCTCATTTCCTCGTTCACAGTGGGGATATTCAAGTCCTTATCATAGAATAATTTTCCTAATCCGGCATGTACATATAAATCGGTTCCAATGATTTGCATTGTATTACGTGTTACAAGCCAACGGCCTAATTCGGTATTTGTGCCGAATAATGAAGGATATTCCACTCCCAGTTTTTCTGCCAGCAATTTATATTTATCTTTTGTATAGCGAAGATCGTTGGATAACACCAGAGCCTCATGGTTTCCCAAAAGGAAAGAGACATGACCTCCCGCTTTAGCCGCTTCGTCTTCTAATTTATAGAACAGCCAGAAGATCTGCAGTACATCCTTGCCACGGTCGAAAACATCTCCGATAATCACCAAATGATTGCTACCGAAATTCCATTGATAGTTATCATTAATCACTCCATTTCCTTGCAACAGACTAATCACACAATCCAGCCGCCCATGAGGATCGGACATCACAAAAACTTTTTCCGGACGGGTATATTGCCACTCCGGTCTTTTCAATGGATGGAGTTTTACATCAAACGGATATCGTCCCTCATGATCCGTCACACGGAAACTAAAATCTTTAGGTAATGTCGCATAAGTCTTGTCTGTAATCCGTCCTTTCTTATTGACATTAATAACCCGCGTACTACCGTCTGCCTGATAGAGTATATAGGGTCCGTCACCAGATAATTTTTCTTTTTTCTTATCTCCTGAATGATAAGTTCCGGCCTGAATGCCGGAACTTATTAAAACGAGAACAAGAGTAGAAAGAAATAATCTCAAAAAACGAGTGCTCATATTCTTTTCTTTCTCAAAGTTTATTTTTTAATCGTTACAGATTCTCCTTCGTCATTGATGGCTTTAATATCATCTCCTTCAATAACCACGGCACGAGTTTCTTTTTCAAAAGCTTTGGGATGGTTAACACAAATATCATATACCTTTTTATTATAGGTATACTTCACACGACTATTTTCCGTATGACCGATAATAATACGTTTGACATCATATTGAGCCAGAAGTTTATCTACATCCGCTTCCTTTATCGGACTGTACTCACTGCCAGTCTTAACCATTCCACGATACCACAACGGACCGTTATAACTATCACTATAAAGGAAATCGGCAATATCCGGATATTGTTTTTTCCGTTCCTCTTTTGAAAGGTAAATGCTCTTGCTCACCAGTTCATTGATTTCGGGAATTGTCTCTTCGCGTTCCATAAACACCTTACTCAATCCTGCATGAACATAAAGGTTTTCACCTACAATCTGAATGGTGTTTTTAGAACGCAGCCAGTTACCCATCACATTCGTCAGTCCCCACATCTTTCCATAAGTCATGTTCATCGCTCTTTGCGAAAGAGTGTTGTACTTAGCATACGTATATTTCAGATTATCACGCATTATCATTTCTTCGTGATCCCCCAAGATGGTTGTCACTCTGCCGCCAACAGCTTTCGCCTCAAATTCCAATTTGTATATGAGCCATAAAATAGGAAGTACGTCTGCTCCACGATCGAAAATATCACCATCAATCACCAAATGGTTACTGCCATATATCCATTCATATTTATCATTAATCACTTCCCCTGTTTTCAGAATAGCGGCAAACAAGTCGAAACGCCCGTGAAGGTCGGATACGGCAAATGTTTTAGCATACTCGGTACGGTCTTCCCATGCCGGACGTTCAAAATTCTCAATCTTATTAATGGGTACCTGAAAAAGGAGTTGATTATCATCCGAATACACATCCAGTTTCAATCCGGCCGGCAATCCGGATTCTTCACGAATGTTCAATGCATTATCTTTAGTCACTTCCAGAATTTTAAGTCTACCGTTTTCATAGAAAAGGTAAGGACCATCATTACGGAAATGAGTGATTTCAGCTATATCCGGTCCCACGGGAGTCAGATCTTCCCCGCACGAATAAAAGGCCGTGATGAACAAACCCAAAAGGAAATAGATGCTATATATCTTTTTCATAATTTCTATACGTTAATGCGTTAATTAATGCAATTCATATTCCGGATTCTGAACCATATTCTCATTGTACTCCATTTCGTGGTTAGGAACAGGAAGAACGATTTTATAATAACTCCAATCAAACTCTACCGCTTCATTAGGAACTTCGCTCAAATAATCTTCACGTATCACTTTCTTGTTATTTCTAAGTAAATCAAAGAAACGTTGTCCCTCTCCCCAGAATTCAATGCGACGCTGTTCAAGCACCAGATCCAGATTTATATCTTCATCTGCCACAGCATCCAGATCCTTACCCGTACGTGCATAAATAGGTTTCAGATACTTGCGCGTATTAGGTATATCATTCCTCTTAATCGCAGCTTCAGCTGCATTCAGATAGAGTTCCGACAGACGGAAAACCGGGATATTGGCATCTTCATACGATTTAGAACCTTGTGCCGGATATTTCAAGCAATAAGGTTTACTGCTACTTGCCGTAGACACCATCTGACTACGAACATCATCGGAATTGTCTTTCATGTAGTCTTTCCAATACTTTTCGGTAGCTATCAGATTATATTTGGTGCTAAGATAACCGATGGATGATTTTCCCGGACTATCAGTTGTCAGATTCACAATTTCGAACAACAGTTCACTATTGAACGGAGTAGCCCATATCTTGGCATATTCATCATTGGTCCACAACTTATAGCCTTGTTTTTCCGCACCTTTGATAGCTTCGGCAGCCACATCGTATGCCTCTTTGTCATTCCCCATATAGAGATAAACCCGGCTTAATAATGTCATTGCCCCCCATTTATTGATTTTACCCTCTTTCTTTACCGGACGAAGCAGCTTCACCGCATCTGTCAGGTCGTCTGTGATGGCCTTATAACATTGGGCGGTCGTATTGCGGGAAGGTTTGATATTCTTATCTTCTACCACTTTATCAATAATGGGCACAGCCAGTGATGCCCCGTTATCTTTCAGATAAGGATACCCGTAAATACGTGTCATATCGAACAGCAACAAGGCACGTATTGCCAAAGCCTCTCCTTTCAAGTCATTATAATATTCCTGCTCTGTCAGCTTCTCCAGTTTCGGAGTTGTAATTTCCCGATCGGGAACAAGCTTTATCTTTTCAATATCCCGGAATAAAATGTTCAGGTTCTTACCAATACCGTAGTACATCCCCCAGAAACCACTAGGTCCATTCGTCTTATTGTACTTGAATGTATAGAAACTAACATTGGTGCTGGAAGACTTATAAGATTTCATATCATCTCCCCTCAAATCACCATAACAAAACATATCTGCTCCATAATAACTGGATGATTGCATACTGCTGTATGCACCGTTCAGCACAAATTCAAAATCTCTTAATTCGGTCAATGAACCATCAGTTTCTATAGCTGTGGAAGATTGCAAATCCAACCAATCATTTCCGCAACTACTCAATAAGGTTGCAAAGGCACCTAAAGCTATATATTTTATCTTTTTCATACTTATTCATTTATAGATTAATGCACTTAGAATTTCACTTCCAAACCGAATGTATAAGTTCTCATCGGAGGAGTATCCCAACTAGGTGATGAACCCGATTCGGGGTCAATATAATCGTATGCCGCCCAAGTTAACAGGTTATTGCCCGATGCATACAGACGTATATTGTCTATACCCACTTTCCGGGTCCATGTCTTCGGCAGTGTAAAGCCGAAAGTCAGATTCTTCAGACGAACATAATCTCCACTGTATAAACGACGTGTGGTAGCATAATCGGTCATGGAAATTGATCTACCGACTACAAAACGTTCAATACTCGTTTCATCACCCTCCTTCTGCCAGCGTTTCCGGTAATAAATAGGAATATTCAGCGTTCCGTCGCCACCGTGTTCCAGTTTACTTGCCGAGCCGTCATAGTTCCATGCTCCAAAAGAGAAATTCACATTAAAATTCAGATCAAACCACTTATAAGAGATGCTGTTACCCAGTCCACCGGTGATAGTAGGATCGGCACATTGCAGTATCACTTTTTCCGCACTACGCGGATCTTTAGTAGTTTCTTTGTTCAGATTTCCATTTTCATCCGTCGTATTCTTATAGAACATCGGTTCACCGTCTGCCGGGTCGATGCCTGCAAATTCAATCATATAATAGGTAGAATAGGGCAAACCTACCTTATGAATAGATGTTCCGCTGGTTACTTGTTTCAAATCTCCGTCCAACTTCAGGATTTTATTGGCATTATGTCCCAGATTCAAACTAGTGCTCCAACGAAAATCTTTTGTCTCGATATTAGTTGAACGAATTTCCAATTCATATCCCTTGTTTTGTAATTTACCTATGTTGGCAAGATAACTTGAGAAACCTGTTGCAAGAGATAATGGCCGGCTGTAAAGCAGATTTTTCGTTGTACGAACGTAATATTCAAATGTAACATTCAGTCTGTTGTCGAAGAATCCCAAGTCGATACCGGAGTTGAAGTTGTAGTTGGTTTCCCAAGTCAGTTCCTTGTTTTCCAGTTGCGACTGCGTGATACCCGGATTATCGTTATAATTACTAGTCAGACTGCTCAATCCCATATATCCATAATAAGAAGACGGCAGAGTTCCGTTCACACCGTAAGAAACTCTAAGTTTCAGGTCACTTAACCAGTTCTGAAGAGGTTTCATAAAACTCTCGCTACTCACTCTCCATGCACCGGACAATGACCAGAAATTTCCCCAACGATTCTCTCTTGCCAATCGCGAACTTCCGTCTGTTCTCCAACTCGCTCCCAGATAGTATTTGTTGTCATAATCATAGTTGGCACGTGTAATATAAGAGACAATACGCGTCGTACTGTTAGAACCTCCCATACTCTGATACACTACACCATTGTTGACTTCCGGTTTATCCCAGCGTGCAAAATTAGAGATAGTAGTTCCCAGTCCATCCGACTCCTTACTGTTGATTTCATAACCAGCCAAAAGGTCCAGATTATGTTTTTTCTTGATCTTTGTCTGATAAGTCAGAATATTAGACCATGTCATATTGGTAATATCATTATAATCTTTGCTGAAACGTCCGTTATCATCGTCACCGTCACTGGTACGCGGGTCTTTCCATGCACGAGACTTGTTCATCACAAAATCATAACTGAATGTAGACGCAAACTTGATTCCTTTCCAAATATCGAATGATGCATATACGGTATTGAAAGAACGGGTCGCATATTCTCTCTTAAAATTATAAGAATTTGATAACATCGGATTACGGTCATCCAATTTGATTAATGCACGGTTCCAGGTGCCGTCTTCATTCCATATAGGGTCAGACGGTGTGGCTCCATTACGCGTACCGTAAATTGGAGAAGTATACGATGTCCCTTCCGAATAAGTATCCTGATTCACTTTGGAGAACTGTATCTTTGCACCGATATTCATCCATTTAGCCATCTGATAGTCTACATTCAAACGTGCAGAAATACGTTCCAGACCGGAGTTTATCGTAACACCATCCTGCTTCATATAGCCGATAGATGTATAGTATTTAATCTTTTCCTGTCCGCCGGAAGCTGAAAACTCGTAATTCTGGTGGCTACCGTTACGGAACAGATAATCATCCCAATTCACAAAACCACACCAAGGGATCGGTGCATACTGGTCAATATTCGAATCGGCATAAGCCCATGCTTCATTCTCGGTCATCCCCTGATGAAGTCCTACCTCATCATCGGTCTTACCACTATAAGTTAAAGCATAATTTCGAAGCCCCTCGTGGATCAGGTTACGACGTTCCTGTCCGCCCATCAATTCGCGGAAAGGCATGGCAAAATTAGAGAATCCCCAATCCGATTTCAACTTAAAGACCGGTTTACCTGCTTTTCCTTGTTTCGTAGTAATAATGACAACGCCATTTGCTGCACGTGAACCATAAAGTGAAGCAGCAGCGGCATCCTTGATAACAGTGATGCTTTCAATATCCGATGTATTCAAGGTAGACATTACATCCAAACCGGAATCACTACCAGATGCACCAATATTACCCGACAATACGGGAACACCATCCACTACATACAGCGGAGAATTGGAGGCATTGAACGAACCCATACCACGGATACGGATGGAAGTTGACGAACCCGGTATCCCCGAACCGGTATTTACGCTGACACCGGGAGCCGCACCTTCCAACATCTGTTGGAAAGATACATTAGGCACATCTTTCACTGCATCTGTCTTTACGATACTGGCAGAACCTGCATAAGCCGATTTCTTGAAAGTACCATATCCCGTTACAATCACTTCATCCAACAAGTTATTATCCACTTTCAGGATTATGCTCATCGGCTTGCCTGGAGTTGCAACTACCTCCTGTGACGTATAACCGATATAAGAAACCATCAGAGTCACTTTCTTGTCTGTAACTTCCAGATGGAAGTTACCATCCATATCAGTCATCATACCGTTAGTTGTACCTTTCACGATGACATTAGCTCCGATTATCGGCTCTCCACTATCTTCAATTACTTTCCCTGTAATCGTATATTTCTCACGTGCAACAGTTTCCGTCCTAACGGGTTCAGCCTTACGGATGGCAATTACTCCATCATGAACCGTATAAGTCAGTCCGCTATTTCGCAGGCATTTGTTAAGCACTTCAGAAATCAGCTCATTCTTCACATCCAGATTTTCCACTCTGACTTTCTTTGCATCATTTGTGCTGTAGATAAAGGTAAAGTCCGTTTGTTTCTGAATTTCCCAAAGAACTTCATTCAGTGTTACATTTCTGAATTTGGCTGTAACCGTGGTCTGTGCGAATACAGATGCGCGCATCAGCCCTGAAGTCGTAATACAGAGAAAAAGGAACATCATACAAAGACGTTTTCCATATTTCCCAAATCTGGCAACATTACGTAGTTTTTCCATAAAACAGGGATTAATGATTAGTGAATATTTTGATAGTTTTTCCTTCTACTGTGACAGTTACTCTACCCGTTTGCTCCAACAATTTCACCAATGGGGTAATCTCATTATAACGGTTTACATAGCAACCGAAGCGTAACTCCTTGGTCGCCTCATTCTCATAGACTACATCCATATCATACCATCTGGCAAGAGTTTTCATGATGTCATCCAATCGCTGGTCCTTGAAATTGATCTTTCCATGTATCCATGAAGTATAAAATGCAGTATCTACATTGCGTACATTGATCTGGTTGCTGCCCGGAGTAATACAAGCCTGTTCCGATGGTTTCAGAATCCGGTTGCTTCCATTTTCAGTCTGTACTTTTACCGAACCGCTGACAAGTGTAGTTTGATATTCTTCGTTTGCGTAAGCTGATATATTAAAAGTAGTTCCTAATACTTCTATTTTCATCCCTTTGGTTTGTACAATAAAAGGCTGTCCGGTTTTGCTTACTTCGAAATAGGCCTCTCCCTCCAGTTCTACCAGACGGCAATCCTGTGCAAACTGAACAGGGAAACGGATGGAACTCATAGAATTCAACTGTACTTTACTTCCATCGCTCAACGTCAGCTGATATTCACCACCACGAGGAACGTTTACCTTATTATATACAAGTTTTTCGGATGTCCGGGCGGGAGCCTGCTGATAATTCAATGCTGTAGAATCCACCTGAATGACTGTACCATCTTTTTCTTTCAATTCCACGCCGGAGGTAGACTTCAAATCAATTGCTTCTCCATTATCCAGAATAAGAACGGCTTTCTTACCACCCGGAACAATTTGTTTCGCTACTTGAGATAACGGCTGGGGTTCATTACCGCTCTTATATATTGCCACAGTAGCAATAACCACCGGAAAAATGAAAATAGCAGCATATTTACATATATTCAGTATCCGATGTCTGAACCGATGGCGTTGGATTTTTCTTTGTACCCCCTCCCATCCGTCCTCTGCATGGAAAGTTTGCCGCTTCTGCATATTCTGCTTTATGTTCTCTTCCTTGCAGATTTCCCGAAAAAGGCGTTCGTTTTCGGACGATTCATTTCTCCACCGAGTCAGTTCCGCCTGTTCTTCTTCCTCGATTTCATCAGATAAGTATCTGGCAATGAGTCTTGCAATATAGAAATGTTGGTTTATCATAATTCACATGTTTTAATCGTTGTTTATACTAAAACAGGTGAATTGAAAATCAGGGTGTATTAAAAATGATTTTTTTTAAAAGAAACTATAAAAAGTAAAAAACCAGGTAGTAATAGTCTTTCAAATATACGCGTAATTTACGGTAGGCAATCTTTTTCTGGGAGTGTACCGTTTCGCCGGAAATATTCAGTGTTTCAGCAATTTCCGGATTGCTTTTTCCCTCAAGTGCCAGTTGCATAATGCTTTTCATCTGCGGTGGCAGTTTTTCAATGGCATCCACTAATATCCGGTAACTTTCTTCTGCTATGACCTTGTCTTGGAAAAAAGAGTCTTTACTCATTTCCTGAACTTTCTGTGCATACTCGTTCATGACCTTGGTATGTTCCAGTTCATTTAAAGATTTATTGCGTACCGACGTATAGAGGAATGATTTAATCTGATGCACATACATGAAATCATCGCGCAACTGCCACAACTTCACAAAACACTCCTGAACAATATCAGCCGCTAATGCATCATTTTCGACATACTGATTAGCAAACATACATAAAGATATGTAATATTTGTCGAATATAGAACGAAACTGCGTCTCATCAGTTAACTTAATACTAATATAGTCTGTTGTGCCAATCACGTATTCTTTATTTTGGTTACAAATATACCATTTGAAAATTATGTAACCAAACAAAAATGAAAAATCACAATCTTTGTTTCATTACAAAACCCTCAAAGAAGTCGTCCCGATAACTATTACCGATAGCAATTTCATACGATTTTATAAATATATCATTATTGTCAAATGACTCGATGTGATCGGTATTGACGATATAGGATTTATTCACCCGCAAAAAAATAGATTTTGGTAATAAATCGAATATGGCTTTCAGGCTCATGCGAGTAATGATACGCTGGTCATTCAGTTGAAGAATGACGTAATCTTTCAATCCCTCAATAAAGAGAATATCGGAGAAATTCACCTTGAAATACCGGCGCTCTGCCTTTACGAAGAAATATTCAGCGGCAACAATCGTTTCGATAGCTTCTTTTTCTTCTTTCAATAATAGAGAATGATAGGATAACGCTTTATCCACCGCCTTTTGAAAACGTTCCGCTTCGACAGGCTTAATCAGATAGTCGATTGCATCTACTTCATAGCTATCCAACGCATATTCTGTATAGGCTGTGGTGAAAATAACCAGTGTCTTTTTGGAAATTGTACGGGCAAACTCTATTCCTGTAATCCCAGGCATCTGAATATCCAGAAAAGCCAGATCGACTCCCTGTTGCTCCATAAAGTCGGAAGCAGTTGCAGCACTGTTAAAACTGCCTATCAACTGGAGGTTATCGGATTCTTCTATCAATAACTTCATGGCCTCACGTGCCAAGGGTTCATCATCTACAATGATACAATTCATAATGTTATGCTTAAAATTACGGAATAGAGATTTTCATCTTCTCTTTGTTCCAACTTATAATGTTCAGGATACAGTAATCCTAACCTACGCTGAATATTGGCAAGTCCGATTCCACCGACTTTACCCTGCCGGACTGCAACAGCCGGTTTAGAATTCTCACACCGGAATTCCAGCCGGTGAGCATCCACCTTAAAAAAGACATGGACATACGAAGAATGCTCACTATCAAAACTATGTTTCACCGCATTTTCCACAAAAGGAATGAATAATAAAGGCTGAATCCAAATGGAATCCACTTCTCCCTCCTGCCTCAACGTAAACTGGAAATTGTCACGGCGTATCTTTTCCAAATTCAGATAGTCATTCAGAAAACGGATATCCGAAGCCAATGAAACTCTTTCACGCGAACTGTCGTTAATCTGATATCGTAGCAAATCTTCCAGTTTGAAAAGTACTTTGGAAGCTTCTTCCGGATTTCTCTTTATCAGAACATTGGCATTATTCAGCATATTGAAAAGGAAATGCGGGTTAATCTGATTCTTCAGAAATGTCAGTTCGGATTGCAAAGTAGTGGACTCGAGTTCGTCAATACGCAGGTTATAACGCAACCAATGGGTAAACAAGGATATGGCTGCCGAACCTGCGGTAACAAAACCGATGGTCAGTATCCCCGAAAAAGTATTAATGAAAGTAGCGAATCTGCCAGGATCTTTTCCGGGCAGAATTACTTCAAAGAGTAATCCCTGGGTGACTGAAAGGAAGATGATGACTACCAAATTCGTCAGGACAGCCGCCAGGACATAGTGCCCCAAACGGTTCTTCAACAGAAAACAGGGTACTAATATATACAGGTTCATATAGATTACCGTATTAATGGAAACAAAATATGCCAGGAATCCACCAAAACGCCGCCAAAAAGAAACTGACTGCAAAGGTTCGTACCAAAAGACATTAATAGTCATCAAAAGAACTATTATTTGCAGTAACAGATGTCTACATGTCCGGTAATGAGGACTTAACAGAAAAGCTGTGACACTTTTATCTTCCATTCTTCTATGTTCTGTATTCAGGTTCATACTTCACCTCCTTTCAATTCCAACCAGATGCTTTCTGTCGTCAGGAATAGTCTGTAACGATTGCCATATAATAAGTTCAGTCTTTGGCGGATTCTTTCAAGTCCTTTATCTTCCAAAAGATTCACTTGTAGGCAAAGACAAGTGAATATAATTGTGTTCTCTTCTACTTTCAAATGGATTTTGAGAGAAACAGGGATTGATATTCGCTGTTCGTTAATTGATTTTACAATATATTTCACAAATGGAATAAAAAGCAAGGGTGGAACTAGTGTTCTATTTACTTCTCCATCCGCAAGCAGCTCATAATTGAATGGCGTCTGGGAATTCTGTTCCAAGGTCAGGTAATTATTCAGGAAATTAATTTCACTACTAAGCAACACCTTTGTTCTGCTGCAATCATATAGCTGATAACGAAGTAGTTGACTTAATTTCATCAGCATCTTCGAAGCTTTTTCCGGTTCGCTCAATGTCAGTTCCCCCGAATGATGCAATGTTTTGAAAAGAAGTTCGGGACTGACTTGTTCTTTTAGCTGCTCCACTTCCGAAAGTACGTGAACCTTTTCCATTTGTGAGACACGTTGATGGTCTATCATCCATTCTTTCAGGAGAACAGTCATTGTTCCTCCTATCATGCAGAGTGTGGACAACATGAAAGAAGATATATAATCCATTACCATAGGTATGGAGAAATAGGAGGCACGTTCATAAAATTCCGGCCAGCAGGAATAAGATACATATTCCGTTTAAATCCGGAAAAACCAGACGTGCCGCTTAACAAAAACGATGCGTTTCAAAAAGT
>ERZ827126.1953-NODE-1953-length-16350-cov-3.250997_pt1 | contig 16350 bp, 14 predicted proteins | sample MGYA00519780_ERZ827126 | MGnify/ENA primary metagenome ERZ827126 (study PRJEB31778, sample SAMEA3449262) | human gut metagenome | biome: human gut; feature: human-associated habitat; material: faeces | place: United Kingdom | collected 2010/2012 ...
GCTTTGGAGTGGGGCCAAAATCCTGAAAAGAAGGTCGCTTGGGACCAATTGGATTGGAACGGAATACTGCGTCTCATGCCGATACGCGTTGCTGTATTTTCTGCGCTTAATCGAGATATGGAAGTTGCTCGTTACAAAGGTTCGGCTTTAGCGAACAAGATTATTGAGAGCCTCGATCACGGTCCTAAATACACCTATCTTATCGGGCATGACACGAACTTGGCTAACCTCGGCGAAATTTTTGATTTGAACTGGAAACTTCCTGGAAGAGATCAGAACGAAAATACGCCGGGCGGTTATCTGACCTTTGAGAAATGGTCCGTTAACGGACAGCCGGAAATCCGTGTGTTTTATTCGGCGTTATCACCCGAACAAATTCATGCAGAGAGGGTGACTCAGCCAACCGATGATTTCGAGATTCTTCCCCGCGGAACGAAGTTCGATGAATGGAAGACGACATATGGCCGCAGACTTCAGTCGAACTGTATAGCGGACGACAAGTACGAAAATCGAAAATAATCAGCTGACTTAACTTAGGAATACTCCTGAAAATGTATCACGAGATACATTTCAGGAGTTTTTTGTGTATCGGATGATACTGACAGCCGAGGTGCAATTACCGCACAATAACACTTAACAAGACCGCCTTAAACCACGATTCAGACGGACTTGATAACAAAAAACACACCGCCGCAAATAGCGGCAAACTACCCTCAAAACACGGAGAAAACAAACATGAAAAAGCTGATTGCTGTTGCAGTGCTTGCTGCATTCTCTTCTCTTCCTTATGCAGCTGAAAAAAACATCATAACAGACGTCGTCGTGGTCGGTCAGGGTGCCGCCGGCACCGCCGCCGCATTCGCCGCAGCCGAACAGGGCGCTAAAGTCATCGGCCTTGAAAAGAAAGGTATGGTCGGTGGAACTGGTAACTTCTCCGAAGGTATTTTCGCTGTAGGTTCCAAGATGCAGCGCGACTACTACATTCCTCTTACCAAAGACGAAGCCTTCAAGAAGATCATGAACTACGGTCACTGGCGCAGCAATGCCCGTCTGGTTCGTGCCTTCGTCGATAAATCTGCAGATACAGTCGAATGGATGCAGAAACACGGAGTTAAGTTCGAAAAACTGACCACCAACTATCCGGGCGGCCTCTACACATGGCACATTTATCAGGGCCGCGGCGCTGGCTGGATTAACGCCCTTCAGAAGAAGGGCAAAGACGAATACGGCATGCAGGTTCTCCTGAACACTCCTGCTGAAAAACTGATTTTCGGCAAAGACGGCACAGTTGCCGGCGTTGTTGCTAAAGATAAAGACGGCAATACGCTCAACATCCACGCTAAAGCCGTGATTATCGCTACCGGCGGTTTTGCTGACAATCCCGAAATGATGAAGAAGTACACACGCTTCCCGAACACTGACGGTATTGCTCAGACCGGTAAGAACGGTGTCGGTATCCAGATGGCTTGGTCTGCCGGCGGCGGTAAAGAAGGCTTAGAAGTTCAGCAGTCCTATCGTCCGGGCCCCCGTGCAGTTTCCACAACGAACCATGTTTCTGCTACTGCCAAACAGCCTCATCTTTGGCTGACTCCGAACGGCGAACGTTTCTGCGACGAAACCATTATGGGCGACTGGCCCGCTGCCGGTAATGCTCTTGAAAGAATCGGCGGTCAGATGTGGGTTGTCTATGACAACAAGAACCTTGACTCTATGAAGCACGACGGTATTGTCCAAGGTGTCGGCGTTATGGTTCCGATCGGAGCAAAACTGACTAACTTCGAAAAAGAATGGCCGGCTGCAGAACAGGCAGGCTGGGCTGTTAAAGCTAATACGCTTGACGAACTCGCCAAAAAGACAGGTATGGATACTGCTGTTCTGAAAGCCAGTGTTGAACAATACAACAAGGCTGCCGAACAGCGCCATGACGCTCTGTTTGCTAAGGATCCGCAGTACATCTTCCCGGTCAAACAAGGCCCATACTACGCCATCAAGAGTGTAGCGTCCTCTTTGGGAACTCTGGGCGGTATTAAGGTTAACGACCGTCTGCAGGTTGTCACAGATAAAGACAAGGCTATCCCGAACCTCTACGCAGCCGGTTCCGATGTCGGCGGTATGTACGGTGACTCTTATGACTTGCTAATGGCAGGCTCCACAATTGGTTTCGCAGTTAACTCCGGCCGTATCGCTGCTGAAAGCGCCGTTAAAGATCACAACCTTGGCAAAAAATAATCCTTAGTCAGTACTAAGGACTAGTATAAAATTCTAAAATTACGTTATCTAATTAGAATAAGAAGTATAATACGGCCATGAATGGAGGAATTTCATGGCCGGTCGTACCCGCAAATTTAATCCCGTCTTATCTGAACAAGACAAAGCTACTCTTGAGAAGATCGTTTCTTCCAGAACTGAAGAGATTCGGAAGGTACAACGGGCAAAGATAATTCTGTTGGCCGCCTCCGGGAGCAGTAACACCGATATTGCAAATAACCTTGGGATTTCCCGTCCGGTCGTTAACAAAATAATCAAGCGCTTTTCTTCAGCCGGAGTCCAGGCAGCCTTAGAAGATGCAGCACGCCCCGGGCGTCCGAAAGAACTGGATCCGGAGCAGCAGACATGGATTATTTCTTTGGCCTGCAGCAAGCCAAGAGAACTTCCTGACGGACCGGCATTAGAGCTTTGGACCCTCTCTGCTCTTACCAACTACGTTAGAAGCCACTGCAAAGAGCATGGCTTTGATCGACTTGAATCTGTTGCGGCCTCTACCATTTGGTATTTATTAAACGAGTCGGAGATTAAACCACACCGAATTCGCTACTACTTGGAAAAGAAAGATGAGCAATTCGAGGCTAAAGCGAAGGAAGTGTTATTACTCTATAAAAAGATTGAATGGATAACGCAATTAGCGAAGAAATACGATGATCCGGAAGAAGAAATAACGCTTGTTAACCAAGAGGTTTTTATTTCTTACGACGAGAAACCGGGCATTCAGGCGGTAGAGAACAAGCATAAAGACCGGAATCCGAAACCCGGGAAAGGTTTTGTTCGGCGCGATTATGAATACATCAGACACGGAACCGTATCCCTGCTGGCAGGAATAGATTTGTTAACCGGAAAAGTTCACAGCATCGTCTGCGAATCTCATAAATCATCGGACTTCATTGATTTCTTAAAGATGCTGGACAAGACCTATCCGGAAGGGCTCGTTATCAACATAATCTTGGATAACCATTCTGCACACCGTTCCAGAGAAACCATGAATTACTTGGCTACACAGCCGAATCGATTTAAATTCACCTTCACGCCGAAGCATGCATCCTGGCTCAATCTCATTGAATCATTCTTCGGGAAGATGGCCAGAACCTGCCTGAGGGGATTGAGGGTTCGTTCTAAAGAAGAGCTCGTCAATCACATTAACCGTTGGATCATGCAAGTGAATGCGGAACCGGTGATCTACCGCTGGAAATGGAAGCTTGAAGACATCGAGTCCGCATTTACTTAATTGATAACGTATTTATAGATTGAACTACTAGTAAGAAAGCCGCCTTCGGGCGGCTTTTCTGCGCTTAGGCTTCAGGAAAATCTGGAATGAAGATACTTTCGGCCAAAGGATGGTTCTTTCTCCGTTCAAAATTTTTGAGCGCCAATTCCGGAGCAGTATTTGCGTAGCAATAGACACAGCCGTGCAGGCAAGTGTTATACATTCCGATATCTTTGCTTTCTACACATCCGCATTCTTCGCGCTGTCTGGGATCCTTCTTAATCGTGATGATCTTTTTCTTTTTGGTCGGGAGAGCACTGAACAAATCCAATTGATCGATCTCAAACGACTTTTCAGTTGGTGCTTTTGTGAGGTAGTAGGTTACTGCCGGATCATTACCGAAAAGCTTGAGCATGAGCTGAGCATCAATGCATTTACTCGGCAATATTCCGTGATGAGACAGATCAAATTTCTCAGCGCAGACGCAAATTTCCAAGTCCCAGCCGCGCTCCTGCCAATAAGAACGAATCTTCGAAAGGTATCCTGCAAATTCTTCAACTTGTTCGGCTGAGGATTCAGCATCCTCAATAGAAGCTGAATCGTATTGAGCAGCAAAATGCTCAGAATACTTAAGGAGGTTTCTTTGAACCTTTTTGTACGACTTGATGTCAATGAAACTAAATACCAGTCGATGGGTGCAGCCTTTAAGCTCTTTGCTGATTTTGAAAATCCTGGTAGCTACTTCTCTTGGCGTAAGCGCTTTAGTAAATAGCACAGGATCGAAACGCCATACGACTCTTTCCGGCCCGATCACAGAGGCCAGCTTCTTGAAGGTTCGAATGCGGCTCTCAACAGACGGTACATTCGGCTCAAGATTTTCCTGGTGATAGTCGTTCAGCGTGAATTGAAAATAGTAATGAACACCGGCCGCATCGAGCTGCGGAAGATAAGGAATAAAAGGTTTAGGATTCTTGCTCCAAAAGACGATAACTTTGGTTTTTTCGAAAGAAACGTAAACCGGCTTTTGATTGAACGGATTGAACCATTTAACGTAGCCTCGGCCGCCGTTAAATCTTGATACGAACCATTTCGGAAAGTAAGCCGGAATGTCCGTCGAACGGCTGGCCGAGACAATTACCGGAGCAATTGCCTTCACTTTAGTACCGTTATCGGTGACAATATCAACTTTTTCTGCCGGCATCTGGTGCTCTTATTCCTAGCCTTCTTAATCTGATTAGTAATGTCGATTATCGATTACTTTACGTTGGAGTCTCGGCGGATTCAATACCTCTAAAGACAACGCTCGCTTCGGATCACTTCGGTTAACACTTATCTAGGAGACCAAATTACAATGGCCTCGTAAGAAAATGAGGAAACCATGACACCACTGATAGCCGCGAGAAGATACTTTTGGGGAGCGTACAGCTTTTCCACTCTCGGACGATTTGTCCACGGCATGGCACTGTCGTGGGTTGTCTGGACTCAGACGCATTCTCCACTTTGGCTGAGCGCGATTGCCTTATTGTCCGCGCTGCCTTCTTTACCGCTGGCACCGGTGGCCGGTTCCATGGCCGACCGTTTTCATCGGCACCATATTCTCTTAATTACACAGACTATCGGCTGTGTCATTGCAGCACTCACAGCATTTCTGTCTTTTTCCGACCATCTCAATCCTTATAACTTGGCCGTATTGGCATTGATTTTCGGTATCGTGACCTCTATCGACGGCCCGTCTATGCATTCCATGCTGGTCGAAACTGGAGAGACGGTTTCTCAAGCTGTGGCTCGGCAGTCACTGGTGATGAACGTGGCACGCTCCATTGCACCGATGTTGGCGGTTTTCATTATTGAAAGTTTTTCTGCTACCTGGTGTTTCGCGATGAATGCGATCTGCTTCATCCCGATGATCGCTGTGATGGCAGTTGTCAAAATACCGAATCGAACAACGAGCGAAGAGCGCGAAGAAAGTGTGGGCGTGACATCTCGCCAGCTCTTCATGACTTATCCCATTCTTCGAGAAGTTTTGCCTCAGGTGGCATGCCTCTCTATTTTGGTGATGCCTGCTGTAGCTCTTCTTCCTGCAATTTCGCTGAAGGGCAGTGAATTGATGAGCTTCGGCTCTATGTCCTCCGGTTTGGGATTCGGCGCAGTCGCTGCGGCCGTCCTTATGCAGAGAAACCGCCGCATTATTCATCATGTGACAACAGTCTGGACGGGGGGCTGGGTCACGTGTATTGCCTTTGTCGTACTGCCGGCGCTGGAGACCGTTACTTCACAGTGGCTCTGCGCTTTAGTAGCGGGCGGTGCCCTGACTTTTGCCTTGGCGGCAGCAAATAATCTTGTGCAGTGTAAGGCGCCGGATATCTACCGCGGGCGTTTTTCGGCGATGTATTTGGCAGTGATGCTCGGGCTGGTGCCCGTCGGGCAGCTGATATTAGGGTTCGCCTCCGAGCATTTCACGGCTGTCGTCGCCGTACGCGCTTGTGCCGTGATTGCCATGGTCCTGATGGTGTTGTTTGCTTTCCTCTTTTCAATCTCTAAAGCGGAAGAAACGGTGGGACCGGACTAATCCGTCCACCAGTCGTAGATGTGTTCAAAGAGCTTAGCTTTAACGTAGACGTTGCGGCCGCTCTTATACAAGAGTCCTTTACTGATCCAATCGGAGAAGATTCGGCTCACTGAGACACGAGTCAGATTGACGACGGCTCCGTACTGCTCATTGGTCAAATCCAACGGAATTCGGTTCCACTCGGTATCCGAGATCGGGACGTCATAGTTGATCAAGAGCACTTTGAGAAAGCGTCTCAAACGCTCTGCCGGCTCCAGCGTGAAATTAGCAACCATTGCTTCAATAGAGCATTCCTGCTTACGCGTTACATGCGCGGCTTCCTTGGCGGCAAACTCACTGTTATTTTTCATCAGGTCGGTTAAAACATGCGGCTGCATAATCAGCACTTCGCACGGTCCGATCGCACGAGTTGTGACATTTACCCGATCCCCTGTGATGACGGAAAGGTCGCATGCTGAGCATCCGGGAATCAATAAACTCAAAACGCTCGGATGACTTTTGTAACGATCTGCAACATAGTAAGCTGCGGCCCCTTTGGTGATGAGGTAGAGCTTGGAGGGTTCGCCTTTGCCCTTGAGCAGATGACCCGGCCGAATAGAGCCGGGAACCCCGTATTTGCGGAATAATTCCTGCGTCTCGGGTAATTCTTTAGGCGGAACCCAGGGGTGGGTTTTGAAAATTTGTCGCATATTTAAGTACTTAATGGGTGCATAATCATTTTTGCACTGGCGAGAAGTTTTTAACAGTCAGTCACGTATTAACACCTAGTAAACGATAGACAAACAAATCTGTCAAAGGCACCATTACGGGATGACTAAAAACCAGCAGTTTAAAAAACAAACACATAGAGGCGCTTTTTCCGTCCTACGCGCTTGTAAGGAAGAACCTGTTTTCCAGGGCAAAAAGGTTGCTGCGTCCATGACGCTGGCATTGGCCTTTTTGTTGGGATTGGGCTCGCTCGACACACAAAATGCATTGACAGTTTCTTCTCCGAAGACTGTTGCCGACTCTAAAGCTCCCCAGGCCGAGCCTCCGCTGAAGGTTAAATCTTTGAGCTACTCCAATTTCGAACGCGAAGATTTGACTAAGCCGTTCGAAACCGAGGAGCAGGTCATTGATCGAATGGAAACCAATGCCGCTCGTTTTATCGCAGAGCATTATCGCGTAGATCGCGAAGATGCGGCTGAAATTGTAGAGCAGGCGTTTATTTCCGGTAAAAACCACGACGTTGACCCTTTGTTGATTTTGGCAGTTATTGCGACTGAATCCTCTTTTGACCCGAAGGCTGGCAGCTCTGTCGGTGCGAAAGGTCTGATGCAGGTTCACGCCAAAGTGCATGCCAAACGCTTCAAAGAGTTCGGCGGTCTTAAAGCCGTTCATGAAGTGGAAGCCGGAATTGAAGTCGGTACCCAGATTCTTAAAGAATATCTGAATAAGACCGGCTCTCTGAAGGGCGCATTGAAGTACTACGTCGGTGCTGCTAAGCATTCTCACGACGGCGGGTACAGCCGCAAGGTTCTCTCTATGAGAAACCATCTTCGTCTGGCTGCCAGCGGTCAGGTAGAAGCGGCAAAGATTCAGGCTCGTGCGCCGAGCAAGTTCCCTGAGAACTACAGAGACGGTCCGGTTTTTGCGACCTACGGCGCTAACTTGGCCCGTGCGATGACCGAAAGTTACAAGCCGAAACAGACGTCCGGTTCTTCCGAAAGCGGTTCGGCCTAATCTAAAGGCTTAACGAAAGTCGCCCCACAAAGTTTGAGCAAAGGAGGCGGCAGCAATAGCTGCCGTTTCTGTTCTTAGGACCCGGCTGCCGAGCTTGCGGCTATAAAAGCCGTCGTCGACCAATATCTCGATTTCTTTAGGTGACAAACCGCCTTCAGGTCCTATAGCAAAGGTGACCGCCGCGGGTACTTCTGAAGAATCGTAAGTTTTACCGACTGGACTTAAAACGAACTTGAGACCTTCAGCATAGGCTGCAGCTTCTTTAAGACTTGTACAGAAGCGGATGTTGGGAAGATAGTTCTCCCCGCATTGCTGACAGGCAGAAACTGCAATTTTGTTCCATCGCTCAACTCGTTTTACAGCTTTTTCTCCGGTAAGGCGCACTTCGCCGCGATCTGAAGGGAAAACGGCAATCTCGGCATAGCCGAGTTCGCAAGCCTTTTCAATAATCCAATCCATTTTTTCGTTGGCAACGAGCGCCTGCATGAGGACAAGCTTCAGCCCCCGAGGCTGCATGATGACTTCCTGAGGAATTACTTCTGCGAAATCTGTTGCAAAACGGATCGTCCCTTTAACAGCACAGCCTTTTCCATTGAATACTTCTACCGCGTCACCCTGCCTCATGCGCAGAACCCGCATCGCATGGTGTACGGCTTCGGGCGGCAGAACAAGCGGTGCTTCAGTGTCAGCGGAATTGAAAAAATAGTAAAAGCGGGGCATGTTTTGTTAAAAGTGCTTTCAGAGGAATACAAAATGATAAAGCAATTGGCGGATTATTAAGGAAAATAAGGAGGGTTTTTCGGCTAAACAGCTGATTTCGATAAGGGCTTAGAGTTGGTAGAATTACACTGATTATTAAGCCCGGATTTCGGGATTTTTCTTATTTAGACCATATTGACTATGTCCTCTTCCGTCTCCAGTAAGACAATGGCCAACGCCGTTCGCGCATTGGCCATGGATGCAGTCCAAAAAGCAAACTCCGGTCACCCCGGAATGCCGATGGGTATGGCAGACATTGCTGTCGCCCTTTGGACTAAACACCTTCGTCACAATCCTTCTGATCCTAAATGGCTCGGCCGCGACCGTTTTCTTCTTTCCAACGGTCACGGATCTATGCTCCAGTATGCATTGCTTCATCTGGCAGGCTACGACCTCACAATTGATGATCTGAAGAACTTTCGCCAACTTCACAGCAAGACGCCGGGACACCCCGAAATCGGAGTGACGCCAGGCGTTGAAACATCAACCGGTCCGCTTGGACAAGGGATTGCCAACGCTGTCGGGATGGCTTTGGCTGAGAAAATGCTGGCGGCCGAATTCAACGAAGAGGGCTATGACATCATCAACAACTACACCTATGCATTCTTAGGTGACGGCTGCTTGATGGAAGGCATTTCTCACGAAGTCTGCTCTTTGGCCGGTGTTTGGAAACTCAACAAACTCATCGCTCTGTACGATGACAACGGTATTTCCATCGACGGCAAGATCGAAAACTGGTTCGGCGAAAACGTTCGCGAGCGCTTCGAGTCCTATAACTGGAACGTGATCGGTCCGATCGACGGCCACGACATCGAGGCTGTTTCCGAAGCTATTGAAGAAGCTAAGAAATCCGACAAGCCGACATTGATCGACTGCAAGACGGTTATCGGATTCGGTTCTCCCAACCGCGCAGGCACAAACAAAGCGCATGGTTCTCCTCTGGGAGACGAAGAGCTTGCTGAAGCTAAGAAAGCTCTGGGCTGGGAATACGCTCCCTTTGAAATTCCTCAGGAAATTTACGAAGCATTCGACGCTCGTCAGGCCGGTGCCGAAATGGAAGAGGCATGGCTTGAAAAATATCGCCGTTATGCAGAAGCCTTCCCGGCTAAAGCGGCTGAATTAGAACGCCGCATGAAAGGCCAGCTGCCGGAAAACTGGGATGATGTGATTCTTGAAGCCATCGTCAATGCAGCCGGCGAAGCCAAGACAGTCGCGACCCGCAAGGCCAGCCAGATGGCTTTGAACGCTTACGCACCGCATCTGCCCGAACTGCTCGGCGGCTCTGCTGACCTCACAAGCTCCAACCTGACCAACTGGGAAGGGGTTCAGGCCATGAGACCCGATACTTATCTCGGACGCCATATTAACTACGGTGTCCGTGAATTCGGCATGTGCGCCATCCTGAACGGCATCGCTTTGTACGGCGGATTCATCCCGTACGGCGCTACCTTCCTTACCTTCGCAGACTACGGCCGCAATGCACTGAGAATGGCCGCACTGATGAAGCTGCGCTCTATCTTCGTCTTTACACACGACTCCATCGGTGTCGGTGAAGACGGTCCGACACATCAGCCGATCGAACAGACAGAAAGCCTGCGCATCATTCCGAACATGGATGTCTGGCGTCCTGCCGATACCTGCGAAACACTTACAGCCTGGGCCTGCGCAATTTCCCGCCAGGACGGTCCTTCTTCCCTGATCTTCAGCCGTCAGAACCTTCCGTTCGTTGAACGCGACGAGATCAATGTCGATGACATGGAAAAGGGCGGCTACATCATGCTTGAAGCTCCGAACGGTCCTTCTTCCGTTGAAGTGACCTTGGTTGCTACCGGCAGCGAAGTTGCCCTGGCAGCAGAGGCCCGCAAGCCAGACACGTCTCGTCTCCATGCCCTCCACGACAGTCTTTGATCGTCAGGACAAGGAATATCGCGACTTCGTCTTAGGCGAAGGCAGACCTGTTGTCGCCATCGAAGCCGGCAGAACCGACGGCTGGTGGAAGTACATCCGCGGCGCCGGTACTGTTATCGGCCTGGATCATTTCGGCGAGTCTGCCCCCGCTTCCGAACTCTTTAAACTTTTTGGTTTCACCGTCGATAACGTTGTTGAAACTGTTCAGCAAGTTCTTTCTCAAGGAAAATAAACATGACCATTCGAGTTGCTATTACCGGTTACGGCCGCATCGGTCGAAACGTCCTCCGTGCTTTTTATGAAGAAAATAAATGGCCGGACGTCAAGATCGTTGCCATTAACGATACTGCAAAACCCGAAGCCACCGTTCATCTGACCAAGTTCGACACAACACACGGCAAGTTCAACGGTGACGTTTATTGGGACGACGGTCATCTGGTCGTGAACGGAGACCGCATTTTCATGTGCTCCGAACGTGATCCGAAGAAGCTTCCTTGGAAAGATCTGGACATCGATATCGTTCTCGAATGCACCGGTGCATTCCGCGATAAAGAAGGCGCAATGCAGCACATTGAAGCCGGCGCCAAGAAAGTTTTGATTTCCGCTCCCGGCAAGGACGTTGACGCCACCGTTGTTTACGGCGTGAACCAGAATGTTCTCAAGGCAAGCGACGTCGTTGTTTCCAACGCTTCCTGCACAACCAACTGCATGTGCCCGTTCGTTAAGCCTTTGATGGACAAACTCGGCATTGTTGACGGCATGATGACCACCATCCACGCTTTCACAAACGATCAGGTTCTCACCGACGTTAAGCACAAAGATCTGCGCCGTGCTCGTGCCGCTGCCGACAACATCATCCCGACAAAGACCGGTGCCGCTAAAGCCGTCGGTGTTGTGATTCCCGAACTGAAGGGCAAGCTGGACGGCTACGCCATGCGCGTTCCGACTCTGAACGTTTCCGTTGCCGACCTTACTTTCAACGCCAAGCGTCCGACAACCGTTGAAGAAGTCAACAAGATCATTCTTGAAGCTTCCGAAAGCCCTGAACTCAAAGGCATTCTCGGCTACAACGAACTGCCGCTGGTTTCTTCCGACTTCAACCACACTTCCTTCTCCTCTATCTTCGATGCCACCCTGACTAAGGTTATCGACGGTACGCTGGTGAAGGCTGTTGCTTGGTATGACAACGAGTGGGGCTTCTCCTGCAGAATGCTCGACACCGCCGTTGCAATGTACAACGCGAAGTAATTCTTAAAAATAATTGATCAAACCCCGCTTCGTCGGGGTTTGGTCTAACAGGAAAGAAGATCCATGAAAGTCAAAACACTTGAAGAATTGGTCAATGAAGGCGCGCTTGAAGGGAAGCGTGTTTTTATTCGTGCCGACATGAATGTTCCCCGCGATGCAGAAGGCAACGTTACTGACGATCATCGCTTGAAAGAATCCATGCCTGCCGTGAAGATGGCTCTGAAAGGCGGGGCCGGCGTGATGGTTTGCTCTCACTTAGGTCGTCCTAAGGAAGGCGAACTCACCGAACAGGACAGCCTGGCAAAAGTTGCCGAAACTTTCGGCAAGATGCTCGGCATGCCGATCCGTTTTGAAAAAGAATGGCTCGACGGCGTGGACGTTAAGCCCGGTGAAGTCGTAATTCTTGAAAACTGCCGCGGCAACGTCGGTGAGAAGAAGAACGATCCCGAACTCGTTAAGAAGATGGCAAAGCTTTGCGATATCTACGTTAACGACGCTTTCGGAACGGCTCACCGTGCTCAGGCTACTACTGACGGTTTGGCCCGCGAAGCTGAAGTCGCCTGTGCCGGTCCTCTGCTGGCCAAAGAAATTAAGGCTTTGACTAAGGCGGTTGCCGAAGCCAAGCGTCCGCTGGTTGCTATCGTCGGCGGCTCTAAAGTTTCCACCAAGCTGACTATTTTGAAGCATCTGGCTCCGCTGGTTGACACTTTGATTGTCGGCGGCGGTATTGCCAATACTTTCCTTCTGGCTCAGGGTCATCACATCGGTACTTCTTTGGCCGAACCTGCACTTGTCGGTGAATGCAAAGAAGTCATGAAGATCATGAAAGAGAAAGGCGGTCATCTTCCTCTTCCGGTTGACGTTGTCGTGGCACATCATATCGGTTATGACGCCGGCTTCAGAATCTGTGATCTTGACGATATCGAAGCAGACGAAATGATCCTCGATATCGGTCCGAAGACCAGCAAGATGCTCGCTGAATACCTGAAAGACGCTAAGACGATCATCTGGAACGGTCCGGTCGGCGTTTTCGAAATGGACAACTTCAAAGAAGGTACCCGCGACCTCGCTGAAAAAGTTGCTGAAGCTACTGCTAACGGTGCTTTCACGATCGTCGGCGGCGGCGATACGATTGCTGCAGCCAAAGCCTTTAACGTGGCAGAGAAAGTTTCCTATATCTCCACCGGCGGCGGTGCTTTCCTTGAGTTCCTTGAAGGCAAGACATTGCCTGCCATCGCAGCGCTTCAAGAAAGAACGAAATAATCTTTTCCTCTGATGCAGCAGGGCCTGTCGATTTCAAAATCGGCAGGCTTTGTTTTTTGACCAAAGGATTGCCTGATTTTGGACTTAATAGAAATAGGAAAACTTTTAAACGTGACAAAACAAAAGCCGCCATCAAAACTTAGGCAGCTTTTGAACAGATTTCTGTCTTAGCAGTTTAACGCTGTTTTAAAACGTACTTTCTCCACAGCTGGATAAGAAGAGCACAGGAGAAAGGCACCAGAGCAGCAAGGATACCGACAACCAAAATCAAAGAAAGGTTGTTCTTGATAAACGGGATGTTACCGAAGAGGTAGCCGGCAAGAACGATGCCGCCGACCCACACAATAGCTCCGCCTCCGCTGTACAGTTCAAAGCGCAACGGATTCATTTTGGCCGCACCGGCCACCAGCGGAGCAAATGAGCGGACGATCGGTACGAAACGGGCGAGCACAATCGTTTTGCCGCCGTGTTTTTCGTAGAAGTCATGCGTCTTTCTCAAGGCGTCTTGGTCAATCCAACTGATAGAGCCGTCGTAAATCTTATTGCCGAGCCAATTGCCGATATAGAAGTTCGTTGTGTTTCCGAGGATCGCACCGAGAGAAATGATGACGATGAGGAGCCAGGGATTCAAAGCACCTGCTGCGGCAGCCGCACCGGCGATGAATAGGAGAGAGTCACCCGGGAGAAAGGCACAAATGACGATGCCGGTTTCGCTGTAGAAGATCATGAAGAGCACAAGATAGACCCACCAGCCGTAGGTTTGTGCAATGTACATGATGAAGTGATCCGCATTGCGGAACAGTTCCAAAGTAAGTGTCAGAAAGTCCATTTTCTTTTTGTGAAGTCAATGGATCGAAATTGTAGCGGAATTGTTGAAAAAGACACTGAAAAAACAAGTCGGAAATGTCCGCTTCGTGTGAAAAAATCTTTCACTTTACAACTTAGAGGTTTCTCAATTTTTGCTTTGGAAAAGAAATGGTTAACCTTCACCTCGATCCTGTAGAAAATAAGAAAGTTTTCGACCATCTCATAGAAATCGGCAAGATCTCTTCCACAGGTCATATCGGTACGCATCTTGACTGCTATACCTGTGCGCCGGACAAGCCTGAGTATGAGCTTTCGGCTGTAGTTTTGGAGTGTAAAGACGGTATGCCTGATGCCAAGAGACTGGCAAAACTCGGCACGCTCGAAGGCAAGGCGCTCATCCTGCACACCGGAAACCACGAGACAAATGGCTACGGCTCTCCGGAATGCTTCAAGAAAGAAACTTTCATTTCGAAAGACGCCTTAGCAAAAATCGTTGAACTCAAGCCGCTCTTTGTCATCATTGATTCCCACGGTTTAGGTCAAAGCGGTCCGACGCACGTCTCGATTGATAAGAACTGCGAAGCGCATCACTGCCATGTGATCGAAAACGCCGATCTTTCCTCTCTAAAGGACGAAAAAGAAATCAAAGTCCGGATCAACGTCGATATTGACAATCCGTCTACCGGACAGCCCTGCACGGTGGTTCGTTTGGACTAAGTTGGCAAACTAAAAACGCCGGTGTGTCAGAAAATACATCGGCGTTTTGTTCGTGAAGATAAGGATCAGTTTTTCGGATCCGGATGCTGTCTCCACTTCTTAACGATATAACCGATCACAAAGGGAGCCAGACCGAGAACGATACCACCGACAAGGATGAGAGAAAGATTGTCTTTGATAAGGGGAATGTTTCCGAAAAGATGTCCGGCTGAGAGAATGATGCCGGCCCAAAGAACAGCACCTACCGTTCCGCTGACCTCGAAGTTCAGTCGATTCATTTTTGCGGCGCCGGCAACCAGCGGAGCAAAGGAGCGAATGATCGGAACGAAACGAGCAAGGACGATCGTGAGCTTTCCGTGTTTGGCAAAGAAGGCTTGAGTCTTTGCCATCTGCTGCTGATCAATCCATTTAATAGAGCCGTCATAGATCTTATTGCCAAGGTAGTACCCTATGGCGTAGGCCACGGTGTTCCCGAAACAGGCGCCGAGGGCTATGGCGAAGAACGCACCAAACGGGTCGAGGATGCCGGCTGCACTGGCAGCGCCCGAGACAAAGATAAGCGAATCGCCGGGGAGCAGGGCGCAAATGACGATTCCGGTCTCTAGAAAATAGACCGTAAAGAGAAATAGATACACATAGATGCCGTATTCCGCAGACATATGAGCAATGAATTGATCGCTGTTGCGGAACATTTCTAAGAATGCGGTAAATAAGTCCATTGTTTTCCTCGACTATTGAACTTGATTGTAGAAAAGGCATTAGGACGCATAGAACCGAATTGCCCAAAGTAGTCTGAGGATTCGGCGAGTGGAGCTCTTGCAGGCCGATCGCGACTGCTATAAGGTTAGAAAACATGCTCTCACCGTGAAGAGACGAACAGAAAGACGAATCACATGGAAGACACAACATTGGAAGCAAAGCGTCCTGAAAGAAAAATTCAGGAGCTCTCGGATCAGTTAATTAGTCAGATTGCAGCCGGTGAAGTGGTTGAACGACCCGCGTCCGTTGTTAAGGAACTGGTCGAAAACGCCATCGACGCCGGTGCCGACTCGGTTGAAGTCCGCATCGAAGGCGGCGGCATCAAGCGCATCGTTGTCTCGGATAACGGCTGCGGTATTCCGAAGGACCAGCTTGCTTTAGCTGTTAAGCGCCATGCAACAAGCAAGGTTTCCAATCTGGATGAACTCGAAAGTGTGAGCTCGCTTGGGTTCCGCGGAGAAGCGCTTGCCTCGATCGCAAGTGTCTCTGACATGAAAGTGATTTCCAGAGTTGCCGGGGAAGATGCCTTTAGCATTGCCGACGGGGAGATATCTGCAGCGTCCGGCAATAAGGGCACACGAATTGAAGTTGCTGATCTCTTCTATAAAACTCCGGCACGCCGCAAGTTTTTAAAGAGCGAAGGCACGGAGGCCGCTCATTGCCAAACGGTAATTGAGCGCATTGCATTGGCCTATCCTGAGGTTGCCTTTTTGTTTGTCGCAAACGGGAAACCGATTATCAATCTTCCGGCCTCTTCTATTGAAGAACGATTGACGCGTCTGATGCCCCGAGACTTTAGAGATGCCCACCGCGCATTGGATGCCAAGGCGCCGGCTCTTCGGCTTTACGGCTGGGTGTGTCTTCCAACCGCTGCACGCAGCCGCGCCGACTGTCAGTATTTCTATGTCAACGGCCGATTCGTTCGGGATAAGGTTTTGTCGCACGGCGTTCGGATGGCTTACCAAGACGTGCTGCACGGATCGAGCCAACCCAGCTATTGCCTTTTCCTTCAGATGGATCCGCACAAGGTTGACGTGAACGTACACCCGACCAAGAGCGAGGTGCGCATGAGAGACTCTCAGGCTGTTCATCAATTTATCTTCCATGCAGTTGAGGAAGC